>Ga0123354_10000389_pt1 | contig 42155 bp, 36 predicted proteins | sample TergutLab28metaG_2_FD_97872 | JGI IMG/M metagenome (GOLD analysis project Ga0123354, IMG submission 97872) | Labiotermes labralis P4 segment gut microbial communities from Petit-Saut dam, French Guiana - Lab288 P4 | ecosystem: Host-associated > Arthropoda: Insects > Digestive system > Gut ... | reverse complement strand
TGTTTCCGCCGCCACTTTTGTCTACCGTCAGACCCGCCGCCGAGCTTAACAACGGGTTCAGGATCAGAACCCCGGAGAGAAACCAGGAAAGGCCGCGATAGAGGGGGTGGTGCAGGGTCATGGTGGTGTCCTCGGGGGCGAGGAAGCGTCGTAATCTACCTACTTGTCAATTCAAGTTCAATAAGCCAGGGTAACGCTGAAGTACACGGGATGTTCCCGCTTCCAGCCCCTTGGTCGTTCCAGCGCCTGGGCATAGGTCAGGGAGAGGGATGCGTATTTGCCTTGGGCGGCGAGTTCGATGGCTCTGCCCGAGAGCCGCCCGGATTCGTCTCCCTGGGCATCGTTGCGACGGATCGCCCCAATGTCGTAAGCGAGCGCAATACTGATGCTGTCGAGGTAGGGTGTGAGCCCCGCCTCTTTGCGCCAGCGCAACTGGTTGCGCCAGTAGCCGCCACTGTTGCCGTACAGGATTTGATCCTTGAAACCGCGCACGGAATTCAACCCGCCGAGGCCCACTCGCTGCGGGCTGTGGAGGGCGTTTTCACTCTTCTGGCCGGTGGCCAGGCTCTCGAAGCTGAATTGTTCCTTGCCAATGGTGAAGGGGGAGAGGGCGCTCAGGGTCAGGGTGTATTTGTTGTAGCGCGCGTTGGGCTCCGAGCCTTGCGGGTGGCCGCTGCCTTGCGCGTCCAGCGCGCCGATGCCGCGCTGCCAACCGGCCTCGATGTTGAGGAAGGCGCTCTCGATGCGCCGGCCATGGTTGAAGCTGAGTTCGAATTCGGAGAGCCGATAGCTGGAGACATCGAGTTTGATGTCTTCGAAGTAGTTGTTCGCCCGCAGGTGATTGAGCCCCAGAGACATGCCGGTCTTGCTGGCACTGTCGCGATGCAGCAGCCGTTCGGCTCGCAGCCGGTGTTGTTGGCTGTCGCCACGGTTCTCGTAGGCGAAGCCGAAGATTTCTTCCTGGCTGCGGTAGCTGCTGCGCCCATAGCTGTAGTTGAATGTCCACCAGCCTAGGGGGAGGCTGTAATGAAGCCCTTGGTTGTTTGAATTCTTCCAATGGTCGGACACGACATCCCGGCCAGCGGTGAGGGTCAATTGGTCGGCAAGACCCAAGGGGCTGTCCCATGCCAGATTGGTGCCCAATTGACGCTCCCCGGTGCTCTTGCTGCCGCTGTTGTCGAAGCGTAGGCCGGCGCGCCAGGATTTTTGCGGCTCCATGGCCTTGACCTGGACTTTGGACATGCCCGGTTCGGTGCCTGGAACGAGGTCGAGGGTCGATGCCCGGGAGGGAAGCCGGCCCAGTTGGTCAAGCATTTGTTCGAGTTCGCGCAGATCGAGGAGATTTCCGGTTCTGCCTGGAAAGCTCATGCGGATTTCCCGCTCGCTCGGCATGCCTTCATTCTCGAATCCTTCAAGACGGCCTTCGATGACACGGATCGTCAGGATGCCTGCGGAGAGGTCTTGCGCCGGCAAATAGGCGCGCGAGGTGATCAGGCCCCGGTCAAGGTAGGCTTTGGTGATGGCCGCGAGCAATTCGTTGAGCGTGCCGCTGTCCAGGCATTGCCCTTCGAAGGGCGCGACGAGTTCGCGCTGGCTGGCTTCGGATAGCTGGTCGGCGCCTTCGATCCGGATGCGCTGAATGTTGATGCAACCGCCCTGCTCTGCCGGTTGCGCGGCAGTCGGGCGCTCGGGTTCGCTGGGCAGGCGCTGGAGTTCTTCGAGGCGACGGCGTTGCTCTTCGAGCAGCCTCTGCTGGCGCTCCCGGATCAGGTCGCGGTCACCGGGCAGGGGGAGCGTTTGCGACAGTAATGGCGTGCAAAACGGGAACAGCGCCAAAAACAGGACGAGGCGTGGATGAAGACGGCGGAAGGAAGAAAATGGCATGGGCGGAATGCTTGCGGTAACGGTGAATGCTAATGGGCCATAAGGGTATAGCCGAATGCTCTTGAATAATTCAAAAAAAAGGGGAGCATCCTGCTCCCCTTTTACTTGTTCCGGATTTTTTCGTTACAGCCCGGCATCCCCGCGCAACAAGGCGGCGCGGTCGGTGGCTTCCCAGGTGAATTCCGGCTCGTCGCGGCCGAAGTGGCCGTAGGCGGCGGTTTTTTGGTAAATCGGACGGAGCAGGTCGAGCATGTTGACGATGCCTTTCGGGCGCAGGTCGAAATGCTTGCGCACCAAGGCGGTCAGCGTCTCGGTGCTGATCTTGCCGGTGCCGTAGGTCTCGATCATGACCGAGGTCGGCTCGGCGACGCCGATGGCGTAGGAAACCTGCACCAGACAGCGCGAGGCGAGGCCGGCGGCGACGATGTTCTTGGCGACGTAGCGGGTGGCGTAGGCGGCGGAACGGTCGACCTTGGACGGGTCCTTGCCGGAGAAGGCGCCACCGCCGTGCGGCGCGGCGCCGCCGTAAGTGTCGACGATGATCTTGCGCCCGGTCAGGCCGCAATCGCCTTGCGGGCCGCCGACGACGAAGCGGCCGGTGGGGTTGACCAGAAACTTGATGTCGCCCTTGATGAGTTCTTTCGGCAGCACTGGCTTGATGATCTGCTCGATGGTGGCCTCGCGCAGTTCTTCCAGGCTGATGTCCGGCGCGTGCTGGGTAGAGAGCACGACGGTGTCGATGGAATGCGGCTTGCCATCGACGTAGCGGACGGTGACCTGCGACTTGGCGTCCGGGCGCGCCCACGGCAGGCGGCCGTCCTTGCGCAGCAGCGCCTGACGCTCGACCAGACGGTGTGACAGATAGATCGGCAGCGGCATCAGCGAGGGCGTTTCGTCGCAGGCGTAGCCGAACATCAGGCCCTGGTCGCCGGCCCCCTGGTCGAGATTGTCGTCGTAGGCTTTATTGACGCCCTGGGCGATGTCGGGCGACTGCTTGTCGTAGGCGACGAGCACGGCGCAGCCTTTGTAGTCGATGCCGTAGTCGGTGTTGTCGTAGCCGATGCGCTTGATGGTGTCGCGCGCGACCTGGATGTAATCGACATTGGCGGCGGTGGTGATCTCGCCGGCCAGCACCACCAGGCCGGTGTTGCACAGGGTCTCGGCGGCGACGCGCGAATACTTGTCCTGCGCCAGGATGGCGTCGAGAATGGCGTCGGAAATCTGGTCGGCGACCTTGTCCGGGTGGCCTTCGCTCACCGACTCGGAAGTAAAGAGATAATCGCTCATGGGAATGCTCCAGCGGTCCGTTTTCCGGCGTTACCGGCCTTGGACCACGAGCTGGCGACGCTTTAGCAGAATTTGTGAATCGCCCCGCAAGTTGTCTGTTTAACTCGGCGATTCCATAATCTTACCTTTTTATCGTGGGCCTTCAAACCCTGGGAGCGGCATGGTTTTTGTTTTCCGCATACTTTCCCGCCTGCCCTTGTGGCTGCTGCATGCGCTCGGCGGCTGCCTTGGCCGGCTGATCTACCTGGCCTCGCCGACCTACCGCCGCCACCTGCGGGCCAACATGGCGCAAGCCGGCATCGACCCGGCCTTGCGCCTCGCCGCCGCCGCCGAGGCCGGCAAGCAGATGAGCGAACTGGCGCGCATCTGGCTGCGGCCGCTGGCAGAGGCCAACGCCCAGGTGGTCGAGGTGGCCGGCGGCGAACTGGTCGAAGCGGCACGGCGGGCCGGCCGGGGCATCGTCTTTTTGACGCCGCATCTCGGCTGTTTCGAGATCACCGCGCAGTACCTGTCGACCCTGGGCGACATCACGGTACTCTACCGGGCGCCGAAATCGGCGGCGGCGCAGCAGTTGATCCTGGCCGGACGCAAACGCGCCCAACTGCATCTGGCGCCGGCCGATTTGTCGGGCGTGCGCTCGCTGATCAAGGCGCTGAAAAAAGGCCAGATGATCGGCCTCTTGCCCGACCAGGCGCCGAAAAGCGGCGAGGGCGTGTGGTTGAAGTTCTTCGGCCGCTACGCCTACACCATGACCCTGGCCGCGCGCCTGACGGAAACCGGGGCGGCGGCGCTGCTCACCTGGGGCGAGCGCCTGCCCGGCGGGCGCGGCTACCGCATCCACTTTCTGCCGCCCAGTCAGCCATTGAGCGGCTCGACCATCGAGCGCGCGCAGCAGATCAATGGCGAAATCGAGGCGCTGATCCACCAATGCCCAACGCAATACCTGTGGGGCTACAACCGCTACAAGGAACCGCGCGGCGCCGGCTCGCCGCCGGCCTGAAGCCCCTTGTCGGCAAGGCACACGCCGCTTGAATCGAGGTACTGCCATGATGAATATCCAAATCCGCCCCGCGACCCCCGACGAAGTGCCGGCGATTGCCGCGCTGGCCCGGGAAATCTGGCAGGCTGCCTATGCCGAAATCATCAGCCAGGCGCAGATCGACTTCATGCTGGCGCAGCGCTACGACCACCAGCGGTTGCGTGCCGATCTCGACAGCGCCGACAAGTGGTTCGACCTCGCCTGCCACGACGGGCGGCGGGCCGGTTTTGCCGGCAGCGAGATTTACCGGGGCGAATTCAAGCTCGACAAGCTCTACATCCATCCCGACTACCAGCGGCGCGGCGTCGGCGGCCAGTTGATTGCCCATGTCGCGGCGCGCGCCAGCCGGCTCGGCTACTCCGGCCTTATTCTGGCGGTCAACAAGCGTAACGAAAAAGCCATCGCCGCCTATGGCAAGCACGGGTTTACGATCCGCGAGGCCATCGAGACCGATATCGGTGACGGCTTTGTGATGGATGATTTCATCATGGAGAAAAAACTTTAGGAATTTGATGTAACGCTATGTTCCTGCTATGATTTATGGGGTGTAGCGTTGGCTGCTCCGGGTCGATGGCCGGCCCGGCCGTCACCGTATTTTCCGGAGTGACTGAACCATGAGCGCCCTGTTTCCCGAAGATGTCGCCGATTACCTGAAGAGCCATCCCGGCTTCTTCGAGCAATACGCCGACCTGATGGCCCAGATTTACCTGCCGCATCCGCATGGTGGACGAACCATCTCGCTGGCCGAGCGGCAGATGTTGAGCCTGCGCGAGAAAAACCGCGCCGCCGAAGCCAAGCTGGCCGAGTTGATCGCCTTCGGCGAGGAAAACGACGCTATTGGCGAAAAGGTGCATCGCTTGGCCGTCGGCCTGATTGCCGCCGAAACCTTTCAGGCGGTGATTCATCTGATCCATTTCCATCTGCGTGATGACTTCGCCGTGCCGCATGTCGCCCTGCGTCTCTGGGATAAACCGGAGGGCGTCGAGGGCTTGCCCGAATTCGCCGCCGTCAGCGAGGAGTTGCAGGTTTTCGCCGAAACCCTGGGGCGTCCTTACTGCGGCGCCACGGCCGGTTTCGGCACTGCTTCGTGGTTCGGCGAGCAGTCGCCGCACATTCGCTCGCAGGCGCTGATCGCGCTGCGCAACGGCGGCGGCACCATCGGCCTGATCGCGCTGGGCAGCGAAGAAGGGCAGCGTTTCTACCCGGAGATGGGAACCCTGTATCTCGAACGTATGGGCGAACTGGTTTCGGCGGCGCTGGCCCGGGTCGCCAGGGATATAGCGTGACCCCGGCGGCGGTCGATGCCTGGCTGGCGCTGCTGGCCCAGCAGCGTCGGCTGTCGCCGCACACCGTCGCCAACTACCGGCGCGACCTCGACCGTCTGCGCGAACTGGCCGGGGATGTCGAACTCGACCGCCTGCAAGTCCATCATATTCGCCGTTTCATCGCCCAACTGCATGGCCGTGGCCTGTCCGGGCGCTCGCTGGCGCGGCTCTTGTCGGCCTGGCGCGGTTTTTTCGCCTGGCTCGGCAGGGATGATGCCGTGCGGGCCAATCCTTGCGCCGGCGTGCGCCCGCCGAAATCGCCGCGGCATCTGCCCAAGGCGCTGCCGGTCGACGAAACCGGCCGCCTGCTGCAAGCGGCGGCGGCGGAAGACGACCTTTTCGCCGTGCGCGATACGGCGATGTTCGAACTCTTCTATTCCTCCGGGTTGCGCCTTGCCGAACTGGCGGCGCTCGACCGCGACGCCCTCGCCAGCGTTCTCGGCGAAGGCGAGATCCGCGTCCTCGGCAAGCGGGCCAAGGCGCGGCTGGTGCCGGTCGGCAGCAAGGCGCGGGCGGCGCTGGCGGCCTGGGCGGCGGTGCGCGACACGCTGGCGGCGACCGCCGAGCCGGCGCTGTTCGTCGGCCGCCGCGGCGGCCGGCTCGGCCATCGCGCCATCCAGTTGCGCCTGGCCGCGCGGGCCGTGCGCCAGGGGCTGCCGCACCGCGTTCATCCGCACATGCTGCGCCATTCCTTTGCCTCGCATGTCTTGCAATCCTCCGGCGATCTGCGGGCGGTGCAGGAAATGCTCGGCCATGCCAGCATCGCTTCGACGCAGGTTTATACCCATCTCGATTTCCAGCATCTGGCCAAGGTGTACGATGCGGCGCATCCGCGGGCAAAAGTGAAATGAAGGATGCGAAATGAACGCATTGACCTTTGGCGGCGCAGCGCCTACCATTTATTGTTTTGCAAAATTTTCGGAGAGTCTGTCATGGCCATCAACCGTACCCGCCGTTCTTCCCTGGAGCGCCGCTGCGTTTCCAAATCCACCAAGCGTCTGTTCAAGGGCGATGGCAAGACCATGTTCAAGGTCGTCTACGCCGCCGAGTGCCACGCCCGCAACCGCAAGGGTCTGGGCGGCTGAACTGCCGCCGCGCTCATGGGCCCCGGTAGCCGCAAGGCGGCCGGGGCTTTTTCTTGCGCCGGGCATGAGCCTCTTCCCGCAGGGCGCCGGATGGATTGCGCGACGCCGGAGAGCGTGCTAAAACACCTCTCCTGTTAGGAGTCCATATGGTTTTTTCCTTTTTCAAGAAGCCGACCGAAAAAATGCCCGAGCGTCGGGTCGCCAAGCCGCGTGGCCAAGCGGTCGAGTCGGTGCCGCCGCAGATGCCGGAAGAGGTGCCGGCGGCGCTGCGGGAATCGCTTCCGGAAATTGAATTCACCAACAGCAAACCGTTCGCCGCCAGCGCGCCGGTCGCCAAACCGCAGGCGCCGGCCATGGAGGATTTCGACGACCTCGATTTCACCGATTCGAGCGTCATGGGCATCAACATCGACGACGCTGGCGATCCGGTTCAGGGCGACATCGAGCACGTGGTCGTGCTCTTCGCCAATGGCCAGGAAGTCGCCGCGCGCTCGCTGCTGGAAACCCTGATCCGCGCGCATTCGGGCGCGGAGGGCCGGCGCTTCTGGCTGCTGCTGTTCGATCTGTTGCAGTGCCTCGGCGATCGCGCCGCCTTTGACAAACTGGCGCTCGAATTCGCCGAAACCTATGAGACGTCGCCGCCACCCTGGCGTCAGGCCGAGCCGGTGACGGAACGCAAGAGCAACAGTCGGCGCTTGCAGTTGCAGGGCGTGCTCACCGCCGAAGGCGCCGGGCCGGTGGCCGAGCTGGCCGATTTGGTGGCGCGGGGCCTGCAAGTCATTGTCGAATGCGGCAAACTGGCCGGCTGCGACGACGAGGTCGCCGGGCAACTGGCGGCGGTGCTGCGCGATGCCCGGAAGAGTGGGGTGGCGGTGACGCTGAAGGAGGTCGAGGGCTTCCTCTCCCGCCTCAACGAGCGCCTGCCGGCCGGCGAGCGCGGGCGCGAGGCGGCTTGGGCGTTGCTGCTCGAATTGTTGCAGCGGCACGGGCAGCAGGACTTGTTCGAGGAGCGCGCCATCGATTACGCGGTGACTTTCGAGTTGTCGCCGCCCTCCTGGGAAAGCATGCCGGCGTCGGAGGTCGAACCCGAGGCGGCCGATCCGGAGCGGGAGGATGACGCGCATTATCTCGTCGGCGATCTGAACAACTGCCGCTTCGAGGAACTGGTCGAGGTCATTGAAGGCCGCGAACATCCGGTCATCGATTTTTCCGACGTCCGCCGCATGGATTTCTTCTCCGCCGGCCAACTGGTCAACCGCGTCGCGCCGTACAAGGCCGAGGGGCGCGAAATCCTGATCCGCAGCCCGAATCATCTGGTCGCCGAGCTGATGGTCGTGGTCGGCCTGAACAAGCAGGCGCGCATCATCGTTCCCAAATCTTAAGCCAGGAAAAATATGGAGCAATATCACGGCACCACGATTCTGTCGGTGCGCCGGGGCAATGTCGTCGCCATGGGCGGCGACGGCCAGGTGACGCTGGGCAGCATCGTCATCAAGGGGAGCGCCCGGAAGGTGCGCCGCCTCTATCAAGGCAAAATACTGGCCGGCTTTGCCGGCGGCACCGCCGACGCCTTCACGCTGTTCGAGCGTTTCGAGGCCAAGCTGGAAAAACACCAGGGGCATCTGCTGCGCTCCGCCGTCGAACTGGCCAAGGACTGGCGCACCGACCGCGCGCTGCGCCGGCTGGAGGCCATGCTCTCGGTGGCCGACCGCGAATGCTCGCTGATCATCACCGGCAACGGCGATGTGCTCGAGCCGGAATACGGCATCGTCGCCATCGGCTCCGGCGGCGCCTACGCCCAGAGCGCGGCGCGCGCCCTGCTGGAGAATACGGAATTGGGGCCGCTCGACATCGTCACCAAGTCGCTGGAAATCGCTGGCGATCTGTGCATCTACACCAACCGCAATTTCACCCTCGAGGTGCTCGAATGACCACGATGACGCCCAAGGAGATCGTCTCCGAACTCGACAAGCACATCGTCGGCCAGCACAACGCCAAGAAGGCGGTGGCCATCGCCCTGCGCAACCGCTGGCGGCGGGCGCAGGTGGCCGAGCCGCTGCGCCAGGAGATTACGCCGAAAAATATCTTGATGATCGGCCCGACCGGCGTTGGCAAGACCGAAATCGCCCGCCGCTTGGCGCGTCTGGCCGACGCGCCCTTCATCAAGATCGAGGCGACCAAATTCACCGAGGTCGGCTACGTTGGGCGCGATGTCGAGACCATCATCCGCGATCTGGCCGAGATGGCCGTCAAGACGCACCGCGACCGCGCCATGAAGGCCAACCGCGACCGCGCCGAGGACGCCGCCGAGGAGCGCGTGCTCGATGCCCTCCTGCCACCGGCGCGCAATCCCGGATTCTATGCCGAGGAAGCGGCGGCTTCGGGCGACGGCGCGACGCGCCAGAAATTCCGCAAGAAGCTGCGCGAGGGCGAGCTTGATGACAAGGAAATCGACATCGAAGTCGCCGCGCCGGTGATGCAGGCCGAGATTTTCGCGCCACCGGGCATGGAGGAACTGACCCAGCAGATCCAGGGCATGTTCCAGAACATGGGCGGCGGCAAGAAAAAGTCGCGCAAGCTGAAAATCAAGGAGGCGCTCAAGCTCCTCACCGACGAGGAAGCGGCGCGCCTGGTCAATGACGAGGAAGTCAAGCTGGAAGCGGTGCGGGCTGTCGAGCAGAACGGCATTGTGTTTCTCGACGAACTGGACAAGATCGCCAGCCGTTCCGAGGTGCAGGGCGCCGACGTTTCCCGCCAGGGCGTGCAGCGCGACCTGCTGCCGCTGGTCGAGGGAACCACGGTGTCGACCAAGTACGGCATGATCAAGACCGATCACATCCTCTTCATCGCCTCCGGCGCTTTTCACCTGGCCAAGCCGTCCGACCTGATTCCGGAATTGCAGGGCCGCTTCCCCATCCGCGTCGAACTCGACTCGCTGGCGGTGGCCGATTTCGAATGCATCCTGACCCAGACCGACGCCTGTCTGACCAAGCAGTATCAGGCGCTGCTGGCAACCGAGGGGGTGGTGGTCGAGTTCGCCGCCGATGGCATCCGGCGGCTGGCCGAAATCGCCTTCCAGGTGAACGAAAAGACCGAGAACATCGGCGCCCGCCGCCTGCACACGGTCATGGAAAAGCTGCTCGAAGAAGTCTCGTTCGAAGCCGGCAAGGCCGGCCTCGACGTCTTGCGCGTCGATGCCGCCTATGTCGATGCCCGCCTCGGCGATCTGGCGGCTGACGAGGATTTGTCGCGCTACGTGCTGTAAGCGCCGCTGAAGCGGCGCTGGTTCAGCGCGGCAGCGGGGTTTCGCCGGCGTACAGGTCTTCGATGGTTTCGCGTCGGCGGATGAGGTGCGCCTGATCGCCGTCGACCATCACTTCGGCGGCGCGCGGCCGGCTGTTGTAATTCGAGGCCATGGCCATGCCGTAGGCGCCGGCCGACATCACCGCCAGCAGGTCGCCCGGCTCGACGGCCAGCGGCCGGTTCTGGCCGAGAAAATCGCCGGTTTCGCAGATCGGACCGACCACGTCGTAAGGGCGCGGGCTGTCCGGACGCGGCGTCACCGGCAGAATGTCGTGCCAGGCTTCGTACAGCGCCGGGCGCATCAGGTCGTTCATGGCCGCGTCGATGATGGCGAAATCCTTGGTCTCGCCATGCTTGAGAAATTCGACGCGGGTCAGCAGCAGGCCGGCGTTGCCGACCAGGCGGCGGCCCGGTTCGAGCACCACCTTGAGGCCGCGCCCGGCGAGCTTGTCGAGCAGCGGATTGAGATAGGCGGCGACGGTCGGTTGCGTTTGCTCGTCTCGGTACTGGATGCCGAGACCGCCGCCGAGGTCGATGTGACGGAGGGCGATGCCGGCCGCCGCCAATTGGTCGACCAGAACCAGGATGCGGTCGAGAGCCTCGGTGAAGGGCGCGGGATCGAGCAATTGCGAGCCGATATGGCAGTCGATGCCGGTCACCGCGATGTTCGGCAGAGCGGCGGCGCGGCGATAGAGGGCCAGGGCGTCGTCGTAGGCGACGCCGAACTTGGCGGCCTTGAGGCCGGTCGAGATGTAAGGATGGGTTTTCGGATCGACGTTGGGATTGACGCGCAGGCTGACCGGCGCCTTGGTGCCAAGCTGGCCGGCGACTTCGTTCAGGCGCTCAAGCTCGGGAATCGACTCGATGTTGAAGCAGAGAATGCCGGCTTCCAGTGCTTGGCGCATTTCGCCGGCCGTCTTGCCGACGCCGGAAAAAACGACCTTGCGCGGGTCGCCGCCAGCGGCCAGGACGCGTTGCAATTCGCCGCCGGAAACGATGTCGAAGCCAGCGCCGAGACGGGCGAACAGGTCGAGGATGGCGAGATTGCCATTGGCCTTGACGGCGTAGCAGACCAGCGCGTCGGCGCCGGCCGGGTGGGCGGCGAGGACGTCGTGAAATTCGCGCAGCGCGCCTTCCAGCGTGGCGCGGGAATACACATAGGCGGGCGTGGCGAACTGTTCGGCGATGGCCGGCAGGGGAAGGGCTTCGGCGTGCAGGACGCCGTTTTTCAGGGCGAAGGCGGTCATTGGTCGGAATACTCGGAAGTCGGGTTGGCGGGCGTGCTAACATCCGCCGCAGCGGGTTTGTCGGCGGCTTTGCTGCCACCTAGCAAAGGTTGCGGCGCCGGGCCGGGCGGCAGTTCGAGCGGCCCCTTGGTGCCGCAGGCGGCAAGGGTCAAAACAATCAGCAAGGCGGCGATTCGGGACATGGGCGGGGCGCTGGTGGCGAACAAAAAATAATATCACGATGCAGGATAAGGAATTCAGTGATCTGGCCGAGGCGGCGCTGCGCCGCATCGAAGCGGCGCTTGATGCCGCTGGCGTCGATTGTGAGCAGGCGAGCGGCGGCGTGCTGGAAATCGAATTTGCCGACGACAGCAGGATCGTCGTCAATCGCCACGGCGCGGCGCGCGAAATCTGGGTCGCCGCCCGCGCTGGCGGCTTTCATTTCCACTGGGATGGCGCCGTCTGGCGCGATACGCGGGACAAGGCCGAACTGTTCGCCAAGCTGTCGCAGCTCGTCAGCCAGCAGGCCGGCGAGCCGGTTACGCTCTAGTCAATCGCTGGGCGGCAGGTTCAGGTCGGTCGTCGAGGGGATTGTTGGCGCTTCTTCCTCGTCGGGTATCTGGCCCATGTTCTCGGCATAGACGTAATTGCGCTCGCGCCCCTCACCGAAAGCGATCAAACCGTCCGGCCGGGTCGGCAGTTGTTCCGGGATATCCTTGAGCGAGCGCTGCATGTAGCCGACCCAGATGGGCAGCGCCGCGACGCCGCCGGTTTCGTTGTTGCCGAGCTTGCGCGGCTGGTCGAAGCCGATCCAGGCGCAGCCGACGACGGTCATCTGGTAGCCGCAGAACCAGGCGTCGAGATAGTCGTTGGTGGTGCCGGTCTTGCCGGCCAGATCCCGCCGCTTCAGTGCCGTCGAGGCGCGGGCGGCGGTGCCGTAGAGCGTGACGTCGCGTAGCATGCTGTCCATCACGAAGGCATTGCGCGCATCGATCGTGCGCTGTGCTTCGGCATTGGCGGCGCGGGCGACGATTCGATCCTTCTCGTCGCGGATTTCGCGCACGATGTAGGGGTTCGGCTTGTAGCCGCCGTTGGCGAACACCGCATAGGCCGAGACCATCTGCCACGGCGTGACCGAGCCGGCGCCCAGGGCCATGGTCAGGTAGGGCGGGTGGCGGGCGGCGTCGAAGCCGAAACGGCTGGTGTAATCCTGGGTGTAGTGGGTGCCGATGGACTGCAACAGGCGCACCGAAACCAGGTTCTTCGATTTGGCCAGCGCCGTCCGCAAGGCCATCGGGCCTTCGTACTTGCCGTCGTAATTGCGCGGTTCCCAAGTCTGCGAGCCGGTTTCGCTGGCGGGAACGACCAGCGGGCTGTCGTCGATGATGCTGCCCGGGCCGTAGCCTTTTTCCAGGGCGGCGGAATAGATGAAGGGCTTGAAGCTGGAGCCCGGCTGGCGCCAGGCCTGGGTGACGTGGTTGAACTTGTTGCGGTTGAAGTCGAAACCGCCGACCAGGGCGCGGATCGCGCCGTCCTGCGGCGACAGAGAAACGAAAGCCGATTCCACCTCGGGCAACTGGCTGATCTGCCATTGGCCCTTGTCGTCCTTTACCAGACGGATGACGGCGCCGCGGCGCAGGCGCTTGTTGGGCGGCGCCCTGTCGTCGAGCATGCGGACCGCGAATTTCAGCGTCTCGCCTTCCAGGGTCACCATTTCACCGCCCTTGCGATAGAGCTTGATCTGGCTCGGGCTGGCGGCCAGCACCAGGGCCGGGATCAGATCGCCGGCATCGTGGATGTCCTGCAAGGCTTCGTCCAGACCTTCGTCCTGGTCGTCCTTGAACTGGGCCATGTTAAGGAAGGCTTCGGCGCCGCGGTAGCCGTGGCGGCGGTCGTAATCCATGACGCCCTTGCGCAGGGCGTTGTAGGCGGCTTCCTGCTCGCTCTTGAGGAGCGTCGTATAGACCTTCATGCCGCGCGTGTAGACGTCTTCCGGGAATTGTTCGGCCGCCAACTGACGCGCCATCTCGGCGGCAAACTCGGCGTGCACCGGAAATTCCACCAGTTCGCGCTTGATGACCAGTGGCTCCTTGAGCGCCGCTTCGTGCTGTTCGGCGCTGATGTGGCCCAGTTCCAGCAGCCGCCGCAACACATATTGCTGGCGCTGCCGGGCGCGCGGCGGGTTGACCACCGGGTTGGAGATCGACGGCCCTTGCGGCAAACCGGCCAGCATCGCCGCCTCGGCGATGGTGATGTCCTTGAGCGGTTTGCCGAAATAGATCTGGGCGGCGGCGGCGAAACCGTAGGCGCGCTGGCCGAGATAGATCTGGTTGAGGTAAAGCTCAAAAATCTGATTCTTGCTCAGATTGCTTTCGATCTTGAAGGAGAGCAGGGCTTCATACAGTTTGCGGAGGTAGGTTTGCTCCCGGGTCAGGAAAAAATTGCGGGCGACCTGCTGGGTGATGGTCGAGGCGCCCTGACGCCTGCGGCCAAGCAGGTTGTTGGTGAAGGCGCGCAGAATGCCCTTGTAGTCGACGCCGCCGTGGCGATAAAAGCCCTCGTCCTCGGCGGCCAGGATGGCCTGCTTCATCAGCGGCGGCACGTCGTCGATGGCCACCACGGCGCGGCGCTCCTCGCCGAATTCGCCGATCAGGTAGCCATCGGCGGTATAGACGCGGAGCGGGATTTTTGGCCGGTAATCGGTCAAAACTTCCAGCGACGGCAGTTTGGGATAGGCGAGGATCAGGACGATCAGGGCGATGGCTACGCCAGCGGCCACCAGGCCGGACACAAAGATGATGGGATAGAGGATGAGGCGCAAGGCCAATGGCAGGGGAGACAAGATGACAAAACCATGCGAAATAGCGTGGCGCGAATTATACGCCGAGTGTTTTGGTACCCATAAAAATGCTTTACATACCTTATAGTTGCTGCTAGCATCTAAAGAGAATTATTGGTAGCTTTGCTAACTTCGTATTCTGTAAGGACTTTTTGGGGGTTTGGGTGGGCTTCGATATCTCTGCGTTGTTTAACCCCAAGGCGCGCCCCTTGCTCGGACTGGACATCAGTTCCTCCGCCGTCAAGATGGTGGAGTTGGCGGCCAACGGGAGGGACGGCTATCGCGTCGAACGCTACGCCATTGAGGTGTTGCCGAAAGACGCGGTCTCCGATGGCAATATTGCCAGCCTGGAAGGCGTCGTCGATTGCGTGCGCCGGGCCTGGAGGCGCCTCAATACCTCGACGCGCAACGTGGCCATGGCGCTGCCGGCCTCGGCGGTGATTACCAAGAAGATCATCGTGCCAGCCGGCTTGCGCGACGATGAGCTGGAAGCCCAGGTCGAGGCGGAAGCCAACCAGTACATCCCCTTCGCCATTGACGAGGTCAATCTCGATTTTCAGGTGATCGGGCCATCGCCGTCGCTACCCGACGAACTCGAAGTCCTCCTTGCCGCCTCCAAGAAAGAGCGTGTCGAAGACTATATGGCCGTGGCCGACGCTGCCGGCCTGAAGGCGGTGGTGATCGACGTCCAGTCACTGGCGACGCTGGCGGCCTATGAATTGATCGAGCGCCAGTTGCACGATGCGGGCCGGGATCAGGTGGTCGCCCTGATCGACGCCGGAGCCAATGTGATGGATCTGACCGTGATGCGCAACGGCCAGCAGATTTATGCCCGTGAGCAGGTCTTCGGCGGCGCCCAACTGACCCAGGAAATTTGCCGCCACTACGGCATGAGCTTCGAGGAAGCCGAGGCCGCCAAGCGGGCTGGCAACCTGCCGGAAGGCTACGCCACCGAGTTGCTCAATCCCTTCATGGAAAATCTGGCCCTGGAGGTTTCCCGTACTTTGCAGTTCTTCTTCACCTCGACGCAATTCAACCAGGTCGATCATATCGTCCTCGCCGGCGGTTGCGCCGTCATCCCCGGCATCGACGAGGTCGTGGCGACGCGTACCCAGGTCAATACCCTGATTGCCAATCCCTTTGCCAGCATGGTGCTGTCCAAGGAGGTCAGGGCGAGAAACCTGCTGGCCGATTCCTCGTCGCTGATGGTGGCCTGCGGCCTGGCTCTGCGGAGGTTCGATCCATCATGATTCGCATCAACCTCCTGCCGCATCGGGAAGCGGCGAAAAAAGCCCGGCGCGAGCGGTTCTACGTTCTCATGCTCCTGCTCTTCGTGCTCGCAGCCTTGGTGGTATACGCCGTGTATACCGTCATTGATTCGGCGATTGACAATCAGAACGGGCGCAACGAGTTCCTGAAAAAGGAAATCGCCGTGCTCGACAAGGAGCTCGACGAGATCAAACGCCTCAAGGAGCAGACGCAGGAGTTGCTGGCGCGCAAGCGGGTGGTCGAGGATTTGCAGCGTGACCGGGGTGAAACGGTTTATCTGCTCGGCGAATTGGTCAAGCAGGTACCGGAAGGCGTTTACCTGAAATCGCTGAAACAGAACGGGCTCAATGTCAATGTTACCGGTTATGCCCAGTCCAATGCCCGGATTTCGGCTCTGATGCGCAATCTCGACGCTTCGTCCTGGCTTGAGCAACCGCGCCTGATCGAGTCCAAGGCCGTCGTACTCAACGGCCGGCGCGTCAACGAGTTCGGCATGAACTTCGCCCTGACCAGAGTCAAGCCCGACGATGGGGAGAAGAAGAAATGAAAGCGCCAGAGATCAAGGGTCGGCAATTCGATTTTCAGGCGCTGGCCGCTGAATTTCGCAACCTGAATCCGAATGATCCGGGCGTCTGGCCGCGGGCGCCGAAAATTGCCTTGTTGGCCGGGATTTTTGTTGCCGTCCTGATCGCGGGTTGGTGGTTTTTCTGGAGCGATCAGTTAAGCGACCTGGATACCCAGGAACGGGAAGAAGTTACGCTGAAGCAGCAGTATCTGGACAAGAAAAAACAGGCCGTCAATCTGGATATCTATCGCGAGCAGCTTGCCGAAATCGATCGTTCCTTTGGTGCGCTGCTCAAACAATTGCCGGATAAATCGGAAATCGACGCCCTGCTGATCGAGGTGAACCAGGCGGGTCTCGGGCGCGGCTTGCAGTTCGAGCTGTTCCGGCCCAGCCAGGAGCAGATCAGGGATTTCTATGCCGAGTTGCCGGTGGCGGTCAAGGTCAATGGCGCCTATCACGATGTCGGCGCGTTTGCCGCCGATATCGCCAAGTTGCCGCGCATCGTCACGCTCAATAACGTCACAATGACGCCGCTGAAGGACGGCGGCCTGCTGGCGCTGGATGCAACGATCAAAACTTTCCGCTACCTGGATGAGGGGGAGATCGCCAATCAGAAGAAGGCGGCAGGGGCGGACAAAGGAGCGAAGAAGTGAAGCGGATTATGCCTATCGTCGCCCTGTGCGCGTTGTTGGGCGCCTGCTCCGGTGAGGAACAGGCGGAGTTGCGGCAATGGATGGCCGACAATTCGGCCAATCTGCGCGGCAACGTGCCGCCCATACCCGAGGTAACACCCTACGAGCCGGTACCCTACGATGTCGATGGCAGCGTGGACCCGTTCAAACCGGAGAAGCTTGAGCCGGTTTCCAAGCAGAAGGCAACGGGGGAAGGGCCCGATTTCGATGCGCGCGAGTTGCGCAACAGCCTGCTGGAAAAATATCCGCTCGAATCCCTGAAAATGATCGGCTATATGAACGTCAACAACCAGCCGCTGGCGGTGATCCAGGTCGATGACAAGATCAAGCAGATCAGGGCCGGCGACTATCTGGGCCTCGATTTTGGCATGGTGACCCGGATTACCGACAAGGAAATCCAATTGCGCGAATTGATTCAGGATTCTGCCGGTGACTGGGGCGAGCGCGAGAGCTCGCTGTACCTGCAGAGCAAGGAGGGAAGCAGCAAATGAAAATGATCCGAACAGCACTACTCGCGGCTACCGCCTGCCTGTTTCTGAGCGCGCCGGCACGGGCGCAGGAAGAAGCCAATGCCATCGAGGCGATCAGCGCGGCGCAGCAGGGCAGCGACATTGCCGTGCGCATTGATCTCAGGCAGGCGCTGGCGGCGCCGCCGGCCGCTTTCAGCGTCGCCAACCCGGCGCGCGTGGCGCTCGACTTTCCGGCCACCGTCAATGCCCTGGGCAAAAACAGCCAGGTGCTGAACGAAGGTGATTTGCGCAGTCTGAACCTGGTGCAGGTCGGCGACCGGACCCGGCTGGTGCTGAACCTGGTTCGCAACATGAATTATTCGACCCGCCTCGATGGCAAGTCCCTGTATGTCACCCTGACGTCGATCGACCGGGTCGGCGCCTCGCCAGCCGAGCGGGTAAGCCGTTTTGCCGAGGAAAGCCTGCTCGGCGAACGGCACGCCCTGCGCGACGTAATTTTTCGCCGGGGCAAGGATGGCGAGGGCAGGGTCGTCGTCGATCTCAGCGATGCCGGGACGGGCATCGACATTCGCCAGCAGGGGCCCAAGCTGATCGTCGATTTCATCAAGACCACGGTGCCCGAGCATCTGCGCCGCCGCCTGGATGTGACCGATTTCGCCACACCGGTGACCAGCGTCGAAACCCGCGCCATGGGTGACAATGTGCGCATGACCATCAGCCCGAATGGCTTGTGGGAACACAATGCCTATCAGAGCGACAACCAGTTCGTAATCGAAGTCAAGCGCATCGTCGAGGATCCGAACAAACTGGTGCAGGGCTCCAAGGTTGGCTACCAGGGGCCGCGCGTCAGCATCAATTACCAGAATGGCGATGTCCGGGCGCTGTTGCGCCTGATGGCCGAGGAGCTGGGCTTTAACGCGGTGATCAGCGAGACGGTGACCGGCACGACCACCCTGGTGCTCAAGGACGTGCAGGCCGATCAGGTGATCGACATCATCTTCCAGCAAAAGGGGCTGGATATGCGCAAAAAGGGCAATATCATCATGATTGCCCCGCGCGACGAACCGGCAACCCGCGAGAAGCTGGAATTCGAAGCCAGGCAGCAGATCAATGAACTGGAGCCGTTGCAATCCGAGCAGTTCGTCTTGAACTATCAGCGCGCCGATAGCATTGCCCGCTTGCTGATTGGCCTGCCGCCGCGCGGCGCCGCCGGCGCCGGCATACCTCCCGCTGGCGCCGGTACGCCTGGGGGCGTTACCGCCATGCGCTTGTTGAGCAAGCGCGGCAGTACGATCGCGGATACTCAGTCCAATCTGCTCTTCGTTACCGACATTCCGAGCAAGCTGGAGGAAATCCGGGCCTTCATCAAGGCCGTTGATATCGGCTCGCGGCAGGTGATGATCGAAGCCCGGATAGTCGAGGCCAGCGATCAGTTCAACCGCAATATCGGCGTGAAGCTCAACTTCATTGATGCCAAGCGTGTCCAGCTTGGCGGGACGGGCGTCTATACTCAAGGCGGCAGCGCGCGACCAACATATATAGATGATACTGGCGCTGTCAAGAGTGTGTCAGGTCCAATCATCACCAATAATTCGACGGCTGGCGTCAACTTGCCGTCTTTCTCGTCGTCCGGCGGCAATTTGATGATGACCCTGTTCAATGCCAGTTTTACCCGCATTCTGAATCTCGAACTGGCGGCGCTGGAATCGGACGGCGGCGGCAAGATCATTTCCAGCCCGCGCGTGCTCACCGCCAACAATGTCAAGGCCAAGATCGAGGATGGCACCGAAGTGCCGTACATCTCGCAGCAATCCGGCGTCGGGATGATGGGGACGACCACCGTCGAATTCAAGTCGGCCAAGCTTTCGCTGGAGGTGACGCCGCAGATTACGCCGGAAGGCACGGTGCGGATGGCGCTGATAGTCAAGAAGGAAGAACCGGACTGGACCAAGGCCGTCATGGAAAATCCGCCGATCAAGAGCTCGACGGTCGAGACCGATGTTGTAGTCGAGAATGGCGGTACCGTCGTCATTGGCGGCGTGTTCGTGACCAATAGCCAGGTGATGGTCGAGAAGGTGCCCTTGCTCGGCGATATCCCCTTCCTCGGCTGGCTGTTCAAAAACAAGAACGATGTGGGCGAACGCCGCGAACTGCTGATCTTCATCACGCCGCGCATCGTGTCGGACAAACTGCGTCTGGAATGAGTGATTGCGGACGAGCAAGAGGGGCCGGCTTTGCCGGCCCTTTTTTTGTCCACGCCGGGGACTCGGATAAAATCGGTGCGTGGAAAAAGTGCGGAATATTTACCTGGTCGGCCTGATGGGGGCTGGCAAGACGACGATTGGCAGGCAATTGGCCCGACGCCTCGGGTGGCGCTTCGTCGATTCCGACCAGGAAATCGTGGCTCGCACCGGGGTCGTTATTCCCACTATTTTCGAGATCGAGGGCGAGGCGGGCTTTCGCCAGCGCGAGGCGCAGATCATCGGCGAACTGACGCAGGAATCGGACATTGTGATGGCGACCGGGGGCGGCGCCGTGATCCTGGCGGAGAATCGCCAGCGCTTGCGCGCCAGCGGCTGGGTCGTCTACCTTAACGTGCCGCCGGCCATGTTGTACGAGCGCACGCGCCATGACCGCAATCGTCCGCTGTTGCAGGTGGCCGATCCCCTAGCGCGCCTTGAGGCCCTGCATGTCGAGCGCGACCCGCTGTATCGCGAGACCGCGCATTTTGTCGTCGAGGGCGCGCAGCTGGTGGCCAGCGGTATCGTCAACCTCCTGCTCCGGGAATTCGACCAGATAGATTGAGAATGATGCAAACCCTGAATGTCGCGCTCGGCGAGCGCTCCTATCCGATCCATATCGGCTGCGGCCTGCTGGCCGATGAGGCCTTGCTCGGCCCTTATCTCAAGCAGAAAAAGGCGGTTGTCGTCACCAATGCGACGGTTGCGCCGCTCTATCTGCAAACCTTGACGGACACCCTGACGCGGGCCGGCGTTGCGGCGCAGCCGGTGATCTTGCCGGATGGCGAGCAATACAAGACCTGGGAGACGCTTAACCGCATTTTCGACGCCCTGCTCGGCGCGCACTGCGAGCGCAGCACGTCGCTCATCGCGCTGGGCGGCGGCGTCATCGGCGACATGGGCGGTTTCGCCGCCGCCTGCTATCAGCGCGGCATGCCCTTCATCCAGGTGCCGACCACCCTGTTGGCGCAGGTCGATTCCTCCGTCGGCGGCAAGACCGCGATCAACCATCCGCTCGGCAAGAACATGATCGGCGCCTTCTACCAGCCGCGCCTGGTGCTGGCCGATCTGAACACCCTCGATACCCTGCCCGAACGCGAACTGGCGGCGGGCCTGGCGGAAGTCATCAAGTATGGCCTGATCCGCGATGCCGCTTTCTTCGTCTGGCTGGAAAATCATCTCGACGCCCTGCTGGCTCGCGACAAGGCGGCGCTGGCGTATGCCGTGGCCTGTTCCTGCGCCAGCAAGGCGGCGGTCGTTGCCGCCGACGAGCGCGAGACGGGCGAGCGGGCGCTGCTCAATCTCGGCCACACCTTCGGCCATGCCATTGAAACCGGCCTCGGCTACGGCGTCTGGCTGCACGGCGAGGCGGTGGCGGCGGGCACGCTGATCGCCGCCGAATTGTCGGCGCGTTTGGGCTGGTTGACGGCGGATGCCGTGCACCGCATCGAACGGCTTTTCGTCCGCGCCGGCCTGCCGGTGCGGGCGCCGCGCCTCGGCGCCGACCGCTATCTCGCATGGATGCGGCACGACAAAAAAGTGCAGGACGGCAAATTGCGTCTGGTGTTGCTACAAGGCATCGGCCGTGCCGTTGTGACGGATGTCGCCGACGAAGCGGCTATCGCTGCGGCGATCGAGGCGCGTTACGCCTGATCGGGATATAAAATAACAATTTTGTACCTGTCGGGGCGTCGACTGACGCGGCCCGGCTTTTTCCGGCCGCGCGCATTGTGATGCCAAGCCGGCCAATTCAGTGGAAGGAAAGTCTGTGATGGAAGCGGCAGTACCCGAGCGCCAGGGTTTATACGACCCGGCCAATGAACACGATGCTTGCGGCGTGGGTTTCGTGGCCCATGTCAAAGGGCAAAAAAGTCATGGCATCGTCGAGCAGGGCTTGCTGATCCTGAAAAACCTGGATCACCGCGGCGCTGTCGGCGCCGATCCCTTGCAGGGCGATGGGGCCGGCATCCTGATCCAGATTCCCGACCAGCTTTATCGCGAGGAAATGGCCCGCCAGGGCGTGACGTTGCCGCCGGTCGGCGAGTATGGCGTCGGCATGATCTTTCTGCCGCAGGAAGCCGCCTCGCGCCACGCCTGCATCGAGGAAATCGAGCGTTCGGTCAAGGCCGAGGGGCAGGTGCTCCTCGGCTGGCGCGAGGTGCCGGTCAATCGCGACATGCCGATGTCGCCGGTGGTCGGAGCCACGGAGCCGGTCATCCGCCAGGTTTTCGTCGGCCGCGGCCCGGACGTTTTCGTCACCGACGCGCTGGAGCGCAAGTTGTACATCATCCGCCGCCGCGCCGCCAATGCCATCATGTCGCTGAAGCTCAAGCACGGTCAGGAATTCTACGTGCCGTCCTTCTCCGCCCGCACCGTCAATTACAAGGGCCTGTTGCTGGCCGACCAGGTCGGCGTGTATTTCACCGACTTGCAGGACAAGCGCGCCGTTTCGGCCCTGGCCCTGGTGCATCAGCGGTTTTCGACCAACACCTTCCCGACCTGGGATCTGGCGCATCCCTTCCGTTACATTGCCCACAACGGCGAGATCAACACTTTGCGCGGCAACGTCAACTGGTTCAAGGCGCGCGAGCAGGCGATTTTTTCGCCCATTCTCGGCAAGGATCTGGACAAGGTCTGGCCGCTGCACTATCCCGGCCAGTCCGACTCGGCCTCGTTCGACAATGCCCTCGAACTGCTGGTTCTGGGCGGCGGCTATTCGCTGGCGCAGGCCATGATGCTGATGATTCCCGAAGCCTGGGAAAAGCACGCGGATATGGACGAGAACCGCCGCGCCTTCTACGAATACCACGCGGCGATGATGGAGCCGTGGGACGGCCCGGCCGCCGTGGTGTTCACCGACGGCCGCCAGATCGGCGCGACCCTCGACCGCAACGGCCTGCGTCCGGCGCGCTATCTGGTCACCGACGACGATCTGGTGGTGATGGCTTCCGAATCCGGCGTGCTGCCGATTGCGGACAAGAAGATCGTCAAGAAGTGGCGTCTGCAACCGGGCAAGATGTTCCTGATCGACATGGAGCAGGGCCGCATTATCGACGACAAGGAAATCAAGGATTCCCTGGCCAACGCCAAGCCCTACCGCGAATGGATCGACAAGATCCGCATCAAGCTCGACGAAGTGGCGTCCCCCGGCGAGCCGCCCGCCACCGATTCCACTGCTTCCCTGCTCGACCGCCAGCAGGCTTTCGGTTTCACCCAGGAGGACATCAAAGTCATCCTCGAACCGATGCTGCTGAACGGCGAGGAGGCGACCGGCTCGATGGGTACCGATGCCGCCCTGCCGGTGCTGTCGAAGAAGAACAGGACGCTGTACGACTACTTCCAGCAGTTGTTCGCGCAGGTGACCAATCCGCCGATCGACCCGATCCGCGAGGAACTGGTCATGTCGCTGGTGTCCTTTATCGGGCCGAAGCCGAATCTGCTCAATACCAGCGACATCAATCCGCCGATCCGCCTCGAAGTCGCGCAGCCGGTGCTGACCGTCGCCGACATCGAGAAATTGCGCCACATTGAGCGCCACACCTCGGGCAAGTTCCGCTCCTTCGAGCTGGACATCTGCTATCCGCTGGCCTGGGGCAAGGAGGGCATCGAGGCGCGTCTTGCCTCGCTGGCGGCCGATGCCGAGGATGCCGTGCGTTCCGGGGCCAACATGCTCATCGTTTCCGATCGCCGGATCAGTGCCGAGCGGGTCGCCATTCCGGCGCTGCTGGCCACCTCGGCCATCCACCAGCATCTGGTCAGGCAGGGTCTGCGCACCAGCGCCGGCTTGGTCGTCGACACCGGCTCGGCGCGCGAGGTGCATCACTTCGCGCTGCTCGGCGGCTACGGCGCCGAGGCCGTGCATCCCTGGCTGGCGCTGGAAAGCATCGCCGCGCTGGCTGGCGGCAATGCTGAAAAAACCGACAAGTACATCAAGAATTTCGTCAAGGCGATTGGCAAGGGCCTCAACAAGGTCATGTCCAAGATGGGCATTTCGACCTACATGTCCTACACCGGCGCCCAGATTTTCGAAGCTATCGGGCTGCAAAAGGATTTCGTCGACAAGTATTTCACCGGCACGCCATCCCGCATCGAAGGTATCGGCGTCTTCGAGGTGGCCGAGGAAGCCATCCGCCTGCACCGCGCCGCCTTCTCCGCCGATCCGCTGCTGGCCGGCATGCTCGATGCCGGCGGCGAGTACGCCTATCGCGTGCGCGGCGAGGATCATCTGTGGACGCCGGATGCCATCGCCAAGCTGCAACACGCCACCCGTGCCGGCCGCTACGAGACTTACAAGGAGTACGCCCAACTGATCAACGACCAGACCCGGCGCCACCTGACCCTGCGCGGCCTGTTCGCCATCAGGCCGCAGGCCGCGCCCGTGCCGTTGGCTGAAGTCGAGCCGGCCAAGGAAATCGTCAAGCGTTTTGTCACCGGCGCCATGTCGCTCGGCTCCATTTCGACCGAGGCGCACACCACGCTGGCGCTGGCCATGAACCGCATCGGCGGCAAATCCAACACCGGCGAGGGCGGCGAGGACGCCAGACGCTTCCAGCCGCTGAAGGCCGGCCAGAAATTGTCGGAAGTCATCGGCGCCGGGCGCGTCGAGCGCGATTACGAATTCAAGGAAGGCGACTCGCTGCGCTCGGCGATCAAGCAGGTCGCCTCTGGCCGCTTCGGCGTGACCGCCGAATATCTGGTCAATGCCGAGCAGATCCAGATCAAGATGGCCCAGGGCGCCAAGCCGGGCGAGGGCGGCCAGTTGCCGGGGCACAAGGTATCCGAGTACATCGGCTTTCTCCGCCATTCGGTGCCGGGCGTCGGCCTCATCTCGCCGCCGCCGCATCACGACATCTACTCCATCGAGGATCTGGCGCAACTGATCCATGACCTGAAAAACGCCAACGACCGCGCCGGCATTTCCGTCAAGCTGGTTTCCGAAGTCGGCGTCGGCACCGTCGCCGCTGGCGTTGCCAAGGCCAAGGCCGATCATGTCGTGATCGCCGGCTTCGACGGCGGCACCGGCGCTTCGCCGATCTCCTCGATCAAGCACGCGGGCGCGCCGTGGGAACTGGGGCTGGCCGAAACGCAGCAGACCCTGGTGTTGAACCGCCTGCGGTCGCGCATCCGCGTCCAGGTCGACGGCCAGATCAAGACCGGCCGTGACGTGGTTGTCGGCGCCCTGCTCGGCGCCGACGAATTCGGCTTCGCCACCGCGCCGCTGGTGGTCGAGGGCTGCATCATGATGCGCAAGTGCCACCTCAACACCTGCCCAGTCGGCGTCGCCACGCAAGACCCCGAACTGCGCCGACGCTTCACCGGCCAGCCCGAGCATGTCGTCAATTACTTTTTCTTCGTCGCCGAGGAAGTGCGCGAGATCATGGCCGAACTGGGCGTCCGCCGCTTCGACGATCTGATCGGCCGCGCCGACCTGCTCGACATGCGCGCCGGCATCGCCCACTGGAAGGCGAAGGGCCTTGATTTCTCGCGCATCTTCCACCAGCCGGCAGCGCCGGTTGATGTGCCGCGCCGCCATGTCGAAGGGCAGGATCACGGCCTCGGCAAGGCGCTCGATCGCCAGTTGATCGCGCAGGCCAAAAAGGCGCTGGAAAAGGGCGCCAAGGTGCAGATCGAAACCGCCATCGGCAACGTCAACCGCAGTTGCGGCGCCATGCTCTCGGGCGAGGTCGCCCGCCGCTACGGCCATGTTGGCCTGCCGGACGACACCATCCACGTCAAACTGAATGGCACCGCCGGCCAGTCCTTCGGCGCTTTCCTGGCGCGCGGCGTGACGCTGGAATTGACCGGCGAGGGCAACGATTACGTCGGCAAGGGCTTGTCGGGCGGGCGCATCGTCATCAAACCGAGCCCGGATTTTCGCGGCGACACGCAGCACAACATCATTTGCGGCAATACCGTGATGTACGGCGCGACCGAGGGCGAGTGCTTCTTCGCCGGCGTCGGCGGCGAGCGCTTCTGCGTCCGCAACTCCGGCGCCACCGCTGTTGTCGAGGGGGTCGGCGATCACGGTTGCGAGTACATGACCGGCGGCACCGTGGTCGTGCTCGGCCCGACCGGGCGCAACTTCGCCGCCGGCATGTCCGGCGGCATCGCCTACGTGTTCGACGAGGACGGCGGCTTCAGGCGGCGCTGCAATCTCGCCCAGGTGGCCATGGAAAAGGTGCTGCCGGCCGCCCGCCACGCCGCCGACGAACCGCTGCACCGCGGTCAGGCCGACGAAAGCCAGCTCAAGGAACTGCTCGTCCGTCACGCCGAGGCCACCGGCAGCCATACCGCCCGGCGCATTCTCGCCGACTGGGACGCCTGCCGCGACAAGTTCGTCAAAGTCTATCCGCATGAATACAAGCGCGCGCTCGCCGAACTGGCCGCCGCTGCAAAGAAGGAGGCCGCCTGATGGGCAAGCCCACTGGTTTTATCGAGTACGAACGCCTGTACGAAAGCAGCGACCCGGTCGAGCGCCGCGTGCAGAATTACCGGGAATTCGTCCATGCCCTGAACGACGCCGACGCCAAGACGCAGGGCGCGCGCTGCATGGATTGCGGCATTCCCTTCTGCAACACGGGCTGCCCGGTCAATAACATCATTCCCGACTGGAACGATCTGGTGTACCGGGGCAACTGGAAACAGGCGCTGGACGTGCTGCACTCGACCAACAACTTTCCCGAGTTCACCAGCCGCATTTGCCCGGCGCCCTGCGAAGCCGCCTGCACGCTCGGCATCAACGCCGCGCCGGTGGGCATCAAGTCGATCGAGCGCTGCATTATCGACAAGGGCTGGGAGATGGGTTGGGTTTTGCCGCAGCCGGCGAAAAGCCGTAGCGGCAAGAAGGTTGCCATCGTCGGCTCCGGCCCGGCCGGGCTGGCCGCCGCCCAGCAACTGGCGCGCGCCGGCCACGCCGTGACGGTGTTCGAGAAGAATGACCGCGTCGGCGGCCTGCTCGGCTACGGCATTCCCGACTTCAAGCTGGAAAAAACCGTGATCGACCGCCGCGTCGCCCAGATGGAAGCCGAGGGCGTGGTCTTCAAGACCCGCGTCATCGTTGGCGAGAATTCCGTGCCGGCCGGCATCGCCAACGACGCCGTTGAATTTGTCGCTGCCGATGCTTTGCAGAAGGATTTCGATGCGGTGATCCTCGCTGCCGGCGCGGAGGCGCCGCGCGATCTGCCGGTGCCGGGCCGCGAGTTGCAGGGCATCCACGCCGCGCTGGAATTCCTCATTCCGCAGAACAAGGAGGTGCAGCAGGGCGGCAAGAACCCGATCGACGTCAGGGGCAAGCGCGTCGTCGTCATCGGCGGCGGCGATACCGGCTCCGATTGCGTCGGTACCGCCAATCGTCAGGGCGCTGCTGGCGTGACCCAGTTCGAACTACTGCCGATGCCGCCGGAAAAAGACGCGCTGGCCTGGCCCTACTGGCCGGCCAAGCTGCGCACCTCGTCCTCGCACGAGGAAGGCTGTGTCCGCGAATTTGCCGTTGCCACCAAGGCCTTCATCGCCGACGGCGCGGGCAAGGTCAAGGCGCTGCAAGCCGTGCGCGTCGACTGGCAAGGCGGCAAGATGACGGAAATCGCCGGGTCGGAATTTGAATTACCGTGCGAAGCCGTTTTTCTCGCCATGGGCTTCACCCACCCGGTCGCCGCCCTGCTCGACGCCTTCGGCGTGGACAAGGATGCCCGCGGCAACGCCAGGGCGGCGACCGAGGGCGAGGGTTGCTACCGGACCAATGTAGCCAAGGTCTTTGCCGCTGGCGATGTCCGCCGCGGCCAGTCGCTGGTCGTCTGGGCCATCCGCGAAGGCCGCCAGGCGGCCCGCGAGGTCGATGCCTTCCTCATGGGATCGACCGCCCTGCCGCGCTGATTCCGGTACGCTTCCCGATAAGACCGCAGGCTGGGATGAGGCGCAGCGTAATCCCGGCAATTTGCTGGGTTTGTGCGGCTTTGCCGCATCCCGCTACGCGGGACCAGCCTTTGGCTGTCCTGCGGCCTTCGGCCTTGTCGCTTCGCTCAACCGAGCCTGCGGCTCTGATTCAGGTAGGGGCGAATAATTATTCGCCCCTACGCACCCCTTCCTGGACCTTTATGCGGCAACGCCGCATCCCGCTTCGACAGCCCGGGGCAATCGTGTGACAATGGCGCACTCAAGGGGAAACACAGGTCGGCTGAAGCGCGGCTCTCTTTCCGGGTCCGCGCCCGACAAAGAAACGTGCTTATGAATATCGTCATCCTCGCTGCCGGCCAGGGCAAGCGCATGTATTCCAATTTGCCCAAGGTGCTGCATCCGATTGCCGGCAAGCCCCTGGCGCAGCATGTCATCGACACCGCGCGCGGGCTGGCGCCGGAGAAACTGGTGGTCGTCTACGGCCACGGCGGCGATGCCGTCCGCGCCTCGCTGGCGGCGCCCGATATCGCTTGGGCCGAGCAGGCGCAGCAACTGGGCACCGGCCATGCCGTCGCGCAGGCGCTGGCGCAACTCGGCCCGGCCGCCCAGACCCTGGTGCTTTATGGCGACGTGCCACTGACCACGACGGCGACCTTGAAGCGCCTGCTGCAAGCCGGCAAGGATGGCCTGGCCATCCTCACCGTCGATCTCGCCGACCCGACCGGCTACGGTCGCATCGTTCGCGACGCCACGGGCCAGGTGCGGCGCATCGTCGAGCAGAAGGATGCGACGGAGTCCGAGAAGGCGATCGGCGAGATCAATACCGGCATCATGGTCATGCCGACCGCCCGCCTGGCCGACTGGCTGGGCGCCTTGAAGAGCGACAACGCCCAGGGCGAGTATTACCTGACCGACATCGTCGCGCTGGCCGTCGCTGAGGGCTTGCCGGTGCATACCGCGCAGCCGGAAGGCGCGTGGGAGGTGCTCGGGGTCAACAGCAAGGTGCAGTTGGCCGAACTGGAACGCCAGCACCAGCGCAATCTGGCCGATCAACTGCTGGTCGCTGGCGTGCGTCTGGCCGATCCGGCGCGTATCGACATTCGTGGCGAACTCAAACACGGGCGCGATGTCGCCATCGACGTCGGCTGCGTTTTCGAGGGCCGGGTCGAACTGGCCGACGCCGTGGAAATCGGCCCCTACTGTGTGCTGAAAAATGTCAAGGTCGGCGCTGGCACGCGCATCGCCGCTTTCTGCCATTTCGAGGACGCGGTGATCGGCCCGGACGGCGTGCTCGGCCCCTACGCCCGCCTGCGCCCCGGCACCGAACTGGGGCCGGAGGTGCATGTCGGCAATTTCGTCGAGATCAAGAAAAGCGTCATCGGCGCCCAGTCCAAGGCCAACCACCTGGCCTACATCGGCGACGCCGAGATCGGCCAGCGGGTCAATGTCGGCGCCGGCACCATCACCTGCAATTACGACGGCGCCAACAAATTCAAGACGGTGATCGAGGACGATGTTTTTATCGGCTCCGACAGCCAACTCGTGGCGCCGGTGCGCGTCGGCCGCGGCGCCACGCTCGGCGCCGGCACGACGCTGACCCGGGACGCGCCCGCCGGGGCGCTGACCGTGTCGCGCCCGAGACAGACGACGGTGAACGGCTGGCAGCGCCCACAAAAGCTTAAGAAATGATGGACACCTGGTTTCTCGTCTTTATTTTGACCGTCGCCATCATGTTGGCCGTCGGCGGTGCGCTGGTGCTGGTCGGCTATCTCGGCACGCTGCCGGCTGCCTTCGATTTCGGCTGGCGCTACTGGCTGCCGGCGATGCTCTTGCCGCTACTCGGGCCGCTGTGGTTCGCCGCCTGGCACTGGCGGGATTTCGCCAAGCCGGGCAAACAGTTGCTCGGCGGCATATTACTGGTGGCTGTCGCGGTCGGCCTGCTCTACGGCGCTGGCCCGTTTTTCGTCGCGCGCATGGCGGGCGGCATTCAATGATTGGCTCATGATTCCTTAACGTTCCGGGAGAACAAGATGTCGAACAACACAATCGAGACGCTCCGTTCCGTTGCCCTGGTTGGTCACGGTGCCGCTGGCAAGACTGCGCTGAGCGAGGCGCTGCTCCATGCCAGCGGCGCCATTGCGACACGTGGCAGCATCGAGCGGGGCAGCACCGTCAGCGATTTCGACCCCCAGGAAAAGGAAGCCGGCCATTCGCTGTACTCGGCGGTGGTCGGTTTTGACCATGAAGAGACCCACATCCATCTGATCGACACCCCGGGCTATCCCGATTTTTCCGGCCAGGCCATTGCCGCGCTGGCGGGCGTCGATACCGCGCTCATCGTCATCAATGCCCAGAACGGCATCGAACTGATGAGCGAGCGCATGATGCGCTACGCCGCCGAGCGCAAGCTGTGCCGGATGATTGTCATCAACAAGATAGATGCTGAAAACCTCGACCTGCCCGCCCTGGTGGCCGAGATCCGCGAACGTTTCGGCAAGGAATGCATGATCCTCGACCTGCCGGCGCACGGCGGCGCGGATGTCGTCGAAGTGCTCGAACACGATGCCGGCGATGCCGATTTCGCCTCGGTTTCCGCTGCCCACCGGGCGCTCATCGACCAGATCGTCGAGGAAGATGAAGACCTGCTCGCCCAGTATCTCGAAGACGGCGCCGACCCGAGTGTGGACGCCCTGCACGCGCCCTTCGAGAAGGCGCTGCGCGCCGGCCATCTGATCCCCATTCTGTTTACCTCGGCGCGCACCGGCGCTGGCATTCCGCAATTGCTGCACGTTCTGGCTTCGCTTGCACCGAACCCGACGGAAGGCAATCCGCCGCCCTTCTACAAAGGCGAACCGGGCGCCGATCCCGTCGCCTTCGCCGCCGCGCCGGATGCCGGCCTGCATGTGCTGGCGCACGTCTTCAAGGTGGTGGTCGATCCCTACCTAGGCAAGATCGGCATTTTCCGCGTGCATCAGGGCACGATGAAGAAGGACATGCAACTGTTCGTCGGCGACGGCAAGCGGCCCTTCAAGGTCGCCCACCTGTACCGCCTGCAAGGCAAGGAAACGGTCGAGGTCGACGAATTGCTGCCGGGCGATATCGGCGCCATCGCCAAGATTGACGAAATCGCCTTCGACAGCGTGCTGCACGACTCGCACGACGAAGACCACATTCACTTGAAGCCGCTCGGCTTTCCCAAACCCATGTCCGGGCTGGCCGTGGAAACCCGCAAAAAGGGCGACGAGCAGCGCTTGTTCGACATCCTCGGCAAGCTGGCCATGGAAGACCCCACCTTCGTCATCGAACGCCATCCGAGCAGCAACGAAACGGTCATCCGTGGCCTCGGCGAAATTCACCTGAAAGCCAAGCTGGAAAAAATGGCCAGCCAGTACAAGCTGGAAATCGACACCAAGCCGCCGCGCATTCCCTACCGCGAAACCATCACCGCTCCCTCCGAAGCCATGTACCGGCACAAGAAACAGTCGGGCGGCGCCGGCCAGTTTGGCGAAGTGCATCTGCGCATTGCGCCGAAGGAGCGCGGCGAAGGCTTTGAATTCATCGACGCCGTCAAGGGCGGCGTCATTCCCGGCGTCTTCATGGCCGCCGTCGAGAAGGGCGTGCGCCAGGGTCTGGAAGGCGGCGTCGTCGCCGGCTATGCGGTCGAGGATTTGCAGGTCACGGTATACGACGGCAAGACGCACCCGGTGGACGGCAAGGACGTGGCCTTCACCATCGCCGGCCGCAAGGCGGTCATTGAAGCCATCCGCAACGCCCGGCCCATCGTGCTGGAGCCGATTGTCAATATCGAGATCGTGGTGCCGGAAAGCGCCATTGGCGACCTCACCGGCGACCTCTCCAGCCGCCGCGGCCACATCACCGGCACCGACGGACGCGGCCACGGCCTGGCGGCCATCAGCGGCGAAGTGCCGCTGGCCGAACTGAGCGATTACGAGTCGCGCCTGAAATCGCTGACCGGCGGCCAGGGCAGCTACAGCCTCGAATTCGCCCGCTACGCCGCCGTCCCGCCCAACGTGCAGCAACAAATGGCGAGCAAGTTCCAGTTGCAGGATGAGGATGAGTGAGCCTGACAGAGCCCGCGAAACCCGTCGCCGCAAGGAAGTTGACGGGTTTCTCCGCGCTCTGCCCAACCTGCCCGCATCCCGCCGAAATTTACCCATGCCAGAGAAGCTTTCTTCCGTCGCCGGTCGCCCGGCCATTGCGCTTGCCATGAGCGGCCTGCCCGGGGTGCCGGCTTGGCGCCAGCGGCGCACAATATTTTCTGTTTGACCGCCGAACGCCTGCGCCTCATGTTCCCCGCCATCTTCCACCGCTCGCGCCGGATCAGCCTCGGCTGGTTGCTCGGGCTGCTGTTGTTGCTGCCGCTGACGCAGTCGCTGGCGCTCGGGCATGAGCTTTCGCATTTTGGTGAATGGGATGAGCGGACGCAGCCGCGCGGCAGCGTGCCGCATGGCGAGGCTTGCGCCCTGTGCCTGGCGGCGGCGAGCATCGACGGCGGCGGCTTGCCGGCGGCGGCACAGGCTTTTGTTCTTCTCGACGCGAAAGCGGCGCGCCTTCCCCTGGCGGCGATCGCCGCGCCGATGGCGCTCGCGCTACGGGCTTATCGCAGCCGCGCGCCGCCTGTGGCGGCCTGAGCGCTTTTCTTCTCCCCCCATCCTTGCCGTAGCCGCATTGCGGCCGGCCTGTGCCGCCCCGAATTGGCGCCCTGTCCGGCTTCGCTGCGCAGACCATCCGGCCAGCCCGGCAAGCGCCGCACCGATTGGCCAGGATGCGGGCCATTCGCCATTCGTTTTCATGGTGCCGAACATGCACAAAAACCCACCCGCGAGCCTGGGGCTCGTTGCTGCCTTTTCTTTCCTTGCGCTGGCGCTGCCGCCGCCCGCGCAGGCCCAAACCGCCGATGCCGCGGAAATCCAGCGCCTGCGCCAAGACATCGACGCGCTGCGCGCCAGCTACGAAACACGCTTGCAGGCGCTGGAGCGGCGTTTGCAGGCGGCGGAAGCGGCGGGCCAGAGCGCGGCGTCAGCGCCCGCGCCCGTCGCCGCTGCGTCAGCGGACGTTTCGCCGGCCGCGCCGGCCCCGCTGCCAGCGGCAGTAGGCGGGGCCAACGCCTTCAACCCGGCGGTTTCGCTGATCTTGTCGGGCCTTTACGCGCGCACCTCGCGCGACCCGGATCGCTACGCCATTGGCGGCTTCGCGCTGCCGCCGGATGCCGAGATCGGGCCGGGCAGGCGCGGTTTCTCGCTGGCCGAGACGGAGCTGGGCTTTACCGCCAGCATCGACCCCTGGTTCCAGGGGGCGGCCTACATCGCGCTGGCGCCGGATAATTCGGTGTCGGTCGAAGGCGCCTACATCCAGACCACTGGTTTGGGGCACGGCCTGACGCTCAAGGCCGGGCGCTTTTATTCAAGCGTTGGCTACCTGAATGCGCAGCACGCGCACGCCTGGGATTTTGTCGATGCGCCGCTGGCCTACCAGGCCATGCTGGGCCGGCAGTACACCGACGACGGCGTGCAGTTGAAGTGGCTGGCGCCGACCGATGCCTTTATCGAAATCGGCCTGGAACTGGGCCGTGGCCTGAGCTTTCCCGGCAACGGCGACAGCCGCAACGGCGCTGGCATGGTGGCCCTGAGCGCGCATACCGGCGGCGACATCGGCGACAGCCACTCGTGGCGGGCTGGCGTCTCGGTGCTTGATGCGAAGGCGTCGGGCCAGACTCTGCAAGGGCTGGACGCGGCGGGCGACGAGACGAGCGGCGAATTCAGCGGCCGCACCCGCGTCTGGATCGCCGATGCGGTGTGGAAATGGGCGCCCAACGGCAATGCCGCGCGCACCAGTTTCACGCTGCAAGGCGAATACCTGCGCAGCCGGCGCGATGGCGACCTGATGGACGAGAGTGGCGGCGTGGCCGGCTATCGCCCGGCGCAATCGGGCTGGTATCTGCAAGGCGTCTATCAGTTCATGCCGCGCTGGCGCGTCGGCCTGCGCGCCGAGCGGCTGCGCGGCGACGACAGCGGGCCGTTTGCCTTGGCCGGCCATCACCCGCGAAAAAACAGCCTGATGCTGGACTACCGCCCGAGCGAGTTTTCGCGCCTGCGCTTGCAATTCGCGCAAGACCGCTCAAGTCCGGCTGGGAAGGACAATCAGGTATTCCTACAATACCAGATGAGCCTGGGCGCGCATGGCGCGCACAGCTATTGACCGTTCTGGAGGCGCTTTTCATGTCCTTGCATCGTTCATCCATGAACCGCAAATGCCTCGCCGCGCTGGGCGCGGCCCTGCTGGCCGCCTTCTGCCTGCCCGCCCAGGCGGCGCTGCGCGTGCTTGCCTGCGAGCCGGAATGGGGCGCTCTGGCGCAGGAGCTGGGCGGCCCGCTGGTGGAGGTCTCGGTCGCCACCTCGGCCTTGCAGGACCCGCACCAGATCCAGGCCAAGCCCAGCCTGATCGCGCGCGCCCGCAATGCCGATCTGCTGGTCTGCACCGGCGCCGAGCTGGAAATCGGTTGGCTGCCGGTGCTGCTGGCGCACTCGGGCAACGCCAGGGTGCAGGCTGGCCAGAGCGGCAACTTTGCCGCCGCCGATTACGTGCGCAAGCTCGATGTGCCGACCCGGCTCGACCGCGCCCAGGGCGACGTGCACGCGGCCGGCAACCCGCACATCCAGACCGATCCGCGCAATATCGCCCTGGTGGCCGTCGCGCTGGCGGCGCGCCTGGCGCAGATCGACCCGCCCCATGCCGCCGACTACGCGCAGCGCCAGGCCGATTTCAGCCGCCGCTGGCAGCAGGCGATGACGCGCTGGGAAGCGCAGGCCGCCCCGCTCAAGGGGCTGGCCGTGGTGTCGCAGCACAAGGCTTTCGTCTATCTCTACGACTGGCTGGGCATGCAGGAAGTGGCGGTGCTCGAACCCAAGCCCGGCGTCGAGCCGACCGCCGCGCACTTGCAGGCGGTGCAGACGGCCCTGAAAAGCATGCCGGCGCGCATGGTGCTGTACGCCGCCTATCAGGATGCGCGCCCGTCCGAGTGGCTAAGTCGCAACGTCGGCCTGGCGGCGGTAAAAGTACCCTTTACCGTCGGCGGCACGGAAGCGGCCAAGGATTTATTCGGCCTCTTCGACGACACCCTGGCCCGCCTGCTGGCCGCCGCCGGAGGCCAGCCATGAACTGGAGCGCGCTCGACTGGGGCATCCTCGGGCCGGCGCTGCTGGCCGGGCTGCTGGTGCTGGCCACGCACGTGCCGCTGGGCATGCAGGTGCTGCAACGCGGCATTGTCTTCATCGACCTCGCCATCGCGCAGATCGCCGGTTTCGGCGTCATCGCCGCTGCTGCGCTGGGCCTGCCCGAAGGCGGCGTTGCGGTGCAGGCGGCGGCGCTCGGCACGGCGCTGCTGGGCGCGGCGCTGCTGACCTGGAGCGAGCGCCGCGCCGCCGAGCAGCAGGAGGCGCTGATCGGCGTCATGTTCATCCTCGCCGCCTGCGCCGGCATCCTGGTGCTGGCCGGCAATCCGCATGGCGGCGAGCATCTGAAAGACCTGCTGGTCGGCCAGATTTTGTGGGTCAATGCCACGCAACTCTACTGGCTGGCCGGCCTGTCGGCGCTGCTGCTGGCGCTGATGGGCAGCGGCATGATGCAGCGCGCCGGGCGCTTCGGCTTCTACGCCGCGTTCGCGGTCGCGGTGACGGCCTCGGTGCAACTGGTCGGCGTCTATCTGGTGTTTTCCAGCCTCATCATCCCGGCGCTGGCGACGCGGCGTTGGAGCGGCTGGCGGCGGCAGGCCATCGCCTACGGTATCGGCGCCGCGGGTTATGCGTTGGGGCTGGCGCTGTCGGCCCTGTTCGACCTGCCTTCGGGGGCGGTCATCGTCTGGGCGCTGGCGGTGTGCGCGCTGGCGGTGGCGCTGCGCGGCGGCTTTTCGCCTGCGCCGGCCGCGACAAGTGCGGCGTGAGCGCCGCGCCCGATCGCATCGGGGCGGCGCCGCGAGAGTAGAATGATGCATCGGCCCGGCGCACGCCGGGCTGCCGTCCAAACCCCGCCGGAATTCGCCATGCTAGAGAAACTCTCCTCCTTCGCCGGTATCGCCGGCCCGGTCGTCACCGTCATCATGGACGGTTACGGTTTGCCCAAATCGGATGTCGGCAGCGCCATCGCCGCCGCCGTCAAGCCGACGCTCGATAGCCTTTTCGCCAACTGTCCGAACATTTCCCTGCGCGCCCACGGCACCGCCGTCGGCATGCCGTCGGACGAGGACATGGGCAATTCCGAGGTCGGCCACAACGCCATCGGCGCTGGTCAGGTTTATGCCCAGGGGGCGGCGCTGGTGGCCGACGCCATTGCCGACGGCAGCATCTGGCAGGGAGCGGCCTGGCAGGAGATCGCCGCCGCCGGCAAGAGCGGTGCGCTGCACTTCATCGGCCTCTTTTCCGACGGCAATGTGCATAGCCACATCGACCACCTCAAGGCGATGATCGTCCAGGCCAAGGCCGAGGGCGTGGCGAGGGTGCGCATTCACATTCTGCTCGATGGCCGCGATGTGCCGGAAACCAGCGCCCTCGACTACGTGACGCCGTTCGAGGCTTTTCTCGCCGACGTGGCGGATGCCGGCTTCGATGCCCGCATTGCCTCCGGCGGCGGCCGCCAGCGCATCACCATGGATCGCTACGAGGCCAACTGGAGCATGGTCGAGCAGGGCTGGCATACCCATGTGCTGGGCGAGGGGCCGCAATTCGCCAATGCCACGGCGGCGGTCGAGGGGCTGCGCCAACAAAACCCCGGCACCATCGACCAGGATTTGCCGGCCTTTGTCATCGCCGAAGGCGGCCAGCCGATCGGTGCCATTGCCGATGGCGATGCCGTGGTCTTTTTCAATTTCCGTGGCGACCGCGCCATCGAGATCAGCCGCGCCTTCGAAGAAGCGGATTTCGCGCCCTTCGACCGGGTGCGCGCGCCCAAAGTCACTTACGCCGGCATGCTGCAATACGACGGCGACCTCAAGCTGCCGGCCCGCTTCCTGGTCGCGCCGCCGGCCATCGCTAACACCATGGGCGAGTGGTTCAGCCGTTCCGGCATCCGCCAGTTCGCCTGCTCCGAGACGCAGAAATTCGGCCATGTGACCTATTTCTGGAACGGCAACCGCTCCGGCAAGTTCGCGGGCGAAACCTGGCAGGAAGTGCCAAGCGATGTCGTGCCCTTCGAGCAGCGGCCGTGGATGAAGGCCGCCGAAATCGCCGACGCCATGATCGCCGCCCTGCAATCCGGCCAGTACCGCACCCTCCGTTGCAATTTCGCCAATGGCGACATGGTCGGCCATACCGGCCACTTCCGCGCCGCGACCATGGCCATCGAGGCCGTCGATCTGGCGCTGGCCCGCCTGTTGCGGGCTGTCGATGCGGCCGGCGGCGTCGCCCTCATCACCGCCGACCATGGCAATGCCGACGAAATGTACGAGCTGGACAAGAAAACCGGGACGCCGCAGCGCAACCCGGACGGCTCCTGCAAGGCCAAAACAGCGCACACCCTGAACCCGGTGCCGCTAATCCTCTACGACAAGGTCAGCGGCGGCAGGCTCGGCCTGAAGCAAGTGCCGGGGGCCGGCCTATCCAACCTGGCGGCGACCACAGCCAATCTGCTTGGCTTGGAGAAACACGCTGCTTGGGATGAAAGCTTGCTGGAAATACGCTGAGAATTTGTAGGATTGGTAGCGCAGTAATCGCTTCGTGGCCGCAAGTCGCGCCGAAAACACTCCTCCCCGCCCCTCCCCTGCGCCTACGGCGCAAGTGAGGGAGAAAACCTGCGGTGCGCGCAGGTTGCGGCTCCCTCCCTTTCAGGCAAAGCCCGAAGGGGAGGGTCGGGGAGGGGTATCGTAAATCTCATTTCAAATCAGCCAAGTAAGCGCTTACAGCGGCGACAGCACCGCCACGACGCGCCCCGCTTCGATGCGGATGGAGCGCAGCAGCCAGCGGGCGGTCCGTTCCTGCATGGAGCCGTCCTCACGCAGCACGTAGATCGGCTTGTCGCGGAAGTAGCGGGTGAGCAAGCGGCCGATGGCCTGCCGCGCCAGGGGTTCGGCTTCTGGCGGCAGCGCCGCCGAGTGCACCGAGCGAATCGTCGGCTGGTCGAGGTAGAACGCTTTGCCCGGCTCGTCGTAGCGCAGGCCGGCGGTGCTGACTACATCCACCGGCACGGCGGGTTGGTCGAGCAGGGCGATGTCGAGGCGGGCGGTGATGGTCGCTTGCCCTTCCGGTTCGCCGAGGCGGATGCGCGGCGGCGCGTCGAGGGCGATGACGATGCTGCCCTTGCCGTAGCTTTTGCGCACTTTACCGTTCTTGTCTATCTGGGCCTGAATGTCGGCTTCGGAAAACTGGATTTCCTGTTCCAGCAGGCCGGCGCTCCAGACATTGCCGGCGAGCAGCAGGGCCAGCGCGGCGAGCAGCTTGCGGATCGTTCGGGACGGATTCATTTCGCGGTTGCTTTTTTCTTCAGTCATTGATGACAAGTATGCGGGCCATGCCGGCGCATTCGACAAGGGCGCGGCAAAAAGCCGATGTATCGGCATAGCCGGAGAGCGCAACGCAGCCTAGCATAAGTGTTTTATTCCGTTGAGGCCGGCGCCATGACAGGTTTGTCCGTGGCCAAGAAATTGTCCCCGTGCAAGCCAAAGAACAAGGCCCGTTTCCTTACTGCCACCTCGCTGCTCGGCGGCAACGTCTTCGCGGTGCTGATCGAGGCGGTCAAATACTGCTCCCTCGGTCAGATCAGCACGGCGCTCTACGAAGTCGGCGGGCAGTATCGGCGCAGCATGTAAGCGGTAACGCGAAACGGCTGGCGGCAGTGTGACGAACACACTGCCGATCCAGCCGCTTCCGGGTTGACTGTCGAGGATTTCAGCGCATCTCGAACAACTCCTGATGAAACGCCCCGGCGGACAGGCCGTGCGCCGTCAGGTCGGCGCGTAGCGCCTGGGCGAAGGCGCTGGGGCCGCAGAACCAGAGGCTGGCCTGCTGCCATTCGGGAACCAAGGCGCGCAGGCGTTCGCCGCTCAAAAGGCCGTCCTGGCTGTCGATGAAGAGGTGCAGGCGGACGCCGGCAGCCTCGGCGTCGGCGCGCAGGCTGGCGAGGAAGGCGGGGTCGTGATCGGCTGTCGCGTGGAACAAGTCGATGGACTGAGCGCCACGATTTTTGTCCCGCGCCAGATGTTTCATGCGGGCAATGAAGGGGGTGATACCGATGCCGGCGCCGATCCAGATCTGGCGCGGCTGCTCGTCGGCGAAAGTGAAGCAGCCATATGGCCCCTCGATTTTCACGCGGTCGCCGATGCGCAGGCGCTCGGGCAGGGTGCGCGTGTAGTCGCCGAGCGCCTTGGTGATGAAGCTGAGACGCTGCGCCTGCGCATCCCACGCCGAGGCGATGGTGTAGGGGTGCGCGCCCTCTTGCGGATCGGTGGTGACGAAGGCGAACTGCCCCGGCTGGTGATCGGCCCAGTGCCCGTCGAGCTTGACGGTGGTGGTCAGCGCGTTCAGCGCCGGCCAGGCTTGCAGCGTCTCGATGCTGCCGTGCGCGACGCGCCGTGCGCCGACGCGGTTGAACAGCACCAGCATCGCCGCTACCGTGCCGGCCAGTGTCAGCGCCGCCAGCGCCCAGCCCACGGGTTGCGACCAGTAGGCGAACTGGGTCAGCACGATGGTGTGAAATACCTGCACCAGATAAACCACGGCCAGTAGTTTGTGCGTTTTGACGAAGGGGCGGTAGGGGAAGCGTTTGATGAGGGCCAGCACGAGCAATATCAGCGCCAGGTAGAAGGCCCATTCGCCCATGCCTTCAGCCAGTCCGCGCCATTGGCGCAGCGTTCCCTCAATCAGGCCGAGGTCCACGCCGGAACCGCCAGACTTGCGTTCCGGGCGTACCAGCCAGCCCCAGCCGACAGCCCATTTGGTGCCCTTGGCCCACCACCAATGAACGATGCCGATGACCAGAGCGGAGATGCCCAGCCATTTGTGCAGGCGATACATCTTGTCCAGCCCCTTCAGGTGCGGTTCCAGCCATCCCGGGCGGGCCGCCAGCAGCATGGCCAGCGACATCACGCCCATGACGAGCACGCCGCTGTATTGCACCCATACCGTGCGCAGGGGGAAATAGCCCGGCTGCGCCGGCCACAGGGTATCGGCCAACAGCCACAGGCCGCTCAGGGCGAGCAGAAAAATCCAGAAAACCCAGGTAATCCTCTTCATTTCAGATGCCCATTGGCTATTTGTCATGCCTTGGAATTAGAGCCGACAATCGTTTGTGGGCTATTTCTGCTTTGTAAAAAAAGGTAATTCCCCGTCTGCCTTCGGGTAGGGGTGAATAATCATTCGCCCTAAGGAAGCCTCTGCGCCACCTCCAGCCGCCACAGCGAAGTCACCTCGGCGGCCCGCGCGGCGTGCAGCGGATCGTTGCGGTCGCTGGCCTTGCCGTGGCGCGGCGTGGTGTCGATGCGCTCGCGCACCACCAGACCGGCGGCGGCGATCCAGTCGAGCAATTGCTGGCGGCTACGCAGACCGAGATGTTCGGCGAGGTCGGAAAGAATCAGCCAGCCCTCGCCGCCCGGCGTCAGATGCGCCGCCAGGCTGGCTAAAAAGCCGCGCAACATGCGCGAATCGGGGTCGTACACGGCATATTCGATGGGCGCACTCGGCGTCGCCGGCAGCCAGGGCGGATTGCACAGCACCAGCGGCGCCTGGCCGGGCGGAAACAGATCAGCTTCCAACACCTCGACCTGCGCGGCCAGCCCCAGCCGTTCGATATTCTCGCGGGCGCAGGCCAGCGCCCGCGCGTCGCAATCGGTGGCGACGACGCGGGCAACGCCGCGCCGCGCCAGCAGCGCCGCCAGCACGCCGGAACCGGCACCGATGTCGAAAGCCAGGGTGCAATCCGCCGGTAGCGGCGCCTCTGCCACCAGATCGACATACTCGCCGCGCAGCGGCGAAAACACCCCGTAATGCGGATGAATGCGCCCCGACAAAGCCGGCACCGGTACCCCCTTCTTGCGCCACTCGTGGGCGCTGACCACGGCCAGCAATTCGCGCAGGGAAACCACCGCCGCCTCGCCATCTGGCTCGCCCCACGCCGCGCGGCAAGCCGCGCGAACATCCTGGGCGCGGCGCAACGGCAACTTGTAATCGCCATTGACCGGCACCAGCAAGCGCCCAAGCAAGGCCGCCCGTTCGCCTTGGCGCTGGCGATGGCGGGCAAAGGCTTCGTTTGGCAGGCATTCGGGCTGGCCGCCAGTCGCCGAAAAATACCGGTCGGCGCGGCGCGTCAAGGCTTGCAGCAAATGCCGGCCATGCACCCAATCGCCGCGCCACAACACATAGCGGCCAGCCAGCAGCATCGCCCAAAGCGCCTCCGCGCCCAGCCGGTCGCCGCCAATCTCAACGCCAAGCGGCGGCGGCAAGCCAGCCTCGGAGCGCCAGCGGGCGGATAGGGAACGGCCGGTTTCCTGCCATTCGATACGGGGAATCGTGCTCATGCGGCCATTGTAGGGGATTGCCCTGAAAGCGCGCCTTGATCGGCGAGCCTGGAATAGCCATTGCCGCCGGCTATTGCTTGGCCCCTCATGCCGGCGCCGCCAGCCGCGCGTGCGGGCAATCCACGACGGGGTGAAGATTCTGGCTGGTCGCCCCCGCCTTGGCCGGCCAACTGGCGACATGCATCCCGAATTTCGGGAATGGCCCATTCGCTTCGGCGCTAGTGTAGTGCTGCATTCTTAAAACGACTTAATTGGCGCTTGCTGCTACAATGCGTTGTGCATGCCAAGTGGAGAGTCGAATGCGAGTTGCGTCGGAGATTGTATTGACCGATGACGAGCGAGAGGCATTGACCAAGTTGGCGGCCTCGAGGCTGACAAGCGTCAGGTTGTTGCAACGCGCCCGCATCGTGCTACTGGCAGCCGAGGGGATGCTGAATCAACAGATTGCGGAGCAATTGGGTATCGGGCGGATTCAAGTAGCTCGCTGGCGTGGGCGCTATGCGCAGATGCGGTTTGGCGGAATTGAGCGCGATTTGCCGCGAGGCGCACCGCCGAGGAAGGTGGATCGTGCGCAACTGGTGGAACTGACCACCCAGACCCAACCCGAAGCGGCGACCCACTGGAGTACGCGCAAGATGGCGGCGAAACTGGGAGTCCACGCAACCACCATCGCGCGGCATTGGCAGGCGGCGGGACTCAAGCCGCATGTCGTGCGGGGTTTCAAGGTTTCGCGCGATCCGAAGTTCGTCGAGAAACTCGAAGACATCGTTGGCCTCTACATGGCGCCGCCCGAACACGCGCTGGTGCTGTGTTGCGACGAGAAAAGCCAGGTTCAGGCGCTTGATCGCACGCAACCCGGATTACCCCTGAAAAAGGGACGATCAGCCACCATGACCCATGACTACAAGCGCAACGGCACGACAACGCTGTTTGCCGCGCTCAACGTGCTCGATGGTCAAGTCATCGGCCAATGCCAGCAACGGCACACCTACGCCGAGTGGCTGAAGTTTCTGAAGAAAGTCGACCGCGAAACGCCCAAGGACAAAACGCTGCACCTGATCGCCGACAACTACGCCACGCACAAACATCCCGCCGTGCAAGAATGGCTGACCCAGCACCCGCGCTTCGTCATGCATTTCACACCCACCTCGGCCTCCTGGCTGAACATGGTCGAACGCTTCTTCCGTGACATCACCACAGAGCGACTGCGCCGCGGGGTGTTAACCAGCGTCCCCGAACTCGTTGCCGCCATTGACGAATATATCGCCCACCACAACACACAACCCAAGCCGTTCATCTGGACCAAAAGCGCTCGCGACATCCTGCAAAAGGTCATCCGTGCAAATAATCGCTTAAGCTCCAAACAGAATGCAGCACTACACTAGCGGGTCAATGACTAAGGAACCTCTGCACAACCCGCCACCACACAGCCCGATCTGATAAAATAACGCCATTGTCATTATTGCGATACGCGACATGAAGAAAGCAATGAAGCAACTGAGTCTGGCGGAGACTGGGT
>Ga0123354_10000388_pt1 | contig 42157 bp, 30 predicted proteins | sample TergutLab28metaG_2_FD_97872 | JGI IMG/M metagenome (GOLD analysis project Ga0123354, IMG submission 97872) | Labiotermes labralis P4 segment gut microbial communities from Petit-Saut dam, French Guiana - Lab288 P4 | ecosystem: Host-associated > Arthropoda: Insects > Digestive system > Gut ... | reverse complement strand
TCCTCATATATTGCCTTTGATATCATTAACTGATCCTTGCAACCTTTACTTCCAGGGTGACATCCTTTTTGCTCTGCTGGTAGTAATCTCTGCTCTTCCAAATGTGTGGAGATTCTTTTAGCTTTTATTCCTGTTGGGGTTTTGTACATGGTCGTTAAGCATGTGATAGGTCAGTAGTTTCTGACTTCCTTGCTGCTGTTATTATTATTATTATTATTATTATTATTATTATTATTATTATGTTGTTTCTTGTCACAGGCCCTTTCTTCCTGGTGCTTCTTCTCTTGAACCATGGAGATCCCTACTGCTCAAGCTTCAAGTTTCAGACTGTAGTAATTTCCGAATAATGTGTGACGTTCCTAGTGTTGCTGTCTTTGTAGTGAATCTATCGAATGTCTTCCTGGTATGACTTCCAAATTTTTCTTAACCTTTTGTTACCATTCCAATGGCTCCCTTATTACTGGTATAAACACATATAACAAGTTTCACATACTTGGTATCTCTATACATAAACTCTTGTATTTTAGTTTCTTTTCTGCTTCCTTTTGCACAATATTTCTGTCTGCTGGCATTGCCTCATCTATCAGTGTGCATGTCTTCTCTTTTTTGTTTTTATTATATCTGGCCTATATGCCATGACTTCTCTATCTGTGTGTTCTCCTGGATTACAAAATACTGTCACATCTTCATGTTCACATATTGCGTGTGTGTGTGTGTGTGTGTGTGCACGCGCGCGTGTGTACACCATTTGACTGTCGTTTTGAAGTCTAGTCTTTTGCATACTGAGTAATGTAAATGTGCAGAAACGCTCTGTTTCTTCCTTAATGTCTCCAAATTTTAGCCATCGATATGGCTGTTCATTATCCAGCAGCTTCTCATCTAAGTCACGTGAGAATTGTCCAAGCATCCTCTTCCCTTGTCCTTTCTGTTGTCTGCTCTGCTTTGCTTTCCTTTATTTGTCTTGTTCATCTCTGCAATTCTCTCTTGTGGCTTCTAGCTGTCTATAACTTGACTGAGTTGGTGGTGGTGGTGGTGGTGGTGGTGGTGGTGGTGGTGGTAGTGACTAATGATGTAACCTAGAATGGCTGTGACATTGAATAGTATTCGGGTTTGAGCCCTTCTGGGCCCGATGCACCTAGGCCTTAAGACAGGACCTTGTGCCCCATGTTCTGAAATAAATTAGAAGAGCCCTGTTCCTTTATGGCTGTGACATACTCACAGTGGCCTTGTCTCGTCTGAGCCCGTCCCTAGATGCTTCAATTTCATTGAACTCAGCTTCTGTTTTATGCAACCGAGACTCCAGCAATGTCTTGTCATCTTGGACCACACGTGCACGTGATGTCGCTTGTTCTTGCAGCTCACACTGACGATTTATCTGTTGTGTCAATACAGCAACTTTCTCCTGTAGGCTCTCCACTTGCTGCAAACATGAAGAACAGATGTCTAATTGTGCCTAATAATTTCATAGCCATTTCTTTACTAATTTCACATAAAAGTGATTCTCACAATCTGCAACTTTTGTGCTAAAATTGTTGAATATTACCACCTTAACATTTGACACGTGCAATAAAAACGTAAAGTTGCCACCCTGCCTAAGCACTGCACCACGAAGTTTCATAAGGAAAGGAGAGGGTCAACTCCATGCCTGATAAATCTCAGCACTATGTGACTGAGCAGTCAGTTTATGCTCTTGCTGCTCCACACAACACCCCCCCCCCCACCACCACACACCCCAGTACCCTCTGCTTAAGAAGGTGGGTGAGTACTATGTTTGTTATGGCCACAGGGAGAAAAATACAAAGTCTGTCTGTGACGGAATTCAGTTGTTGACTAAGAGATTCCACTTCTTTGATGTTTCACACAAGGATATTCAAAATGCTTGTTATGTGTGTCATTATTGTGTGAACACTATATTACATTTAGGACAGTGGAACACTACACAACCAACAATCCGAATGCTCCCACCTTCACTACAGCTCTAATTTGATTATGAAGTCATAGGATATTATGTACCTGTACGGTTCTTTTCATTTGAGTCATTTGCAACATAGCACATTTATTTTAACATGAAAAGAGGTGCAAACGAAATAACTGCAACTTCTTAATTTCTATGGAAGTTACAAGTGTGTATTACATTTCTCTAACAGGTAAAAGAACACTTTCAAATACACAGAATATACTGTGTATATGAAAATTGTAATTACTCTAGGTGAAAGAACTGACTGGCTGACTGACTGACTTCCACAGTGCAGTGTCCTACTTGAGGAGTTGTTATATAGCTCATCAAGCAACTTCAGAATTTAAGAAACTTGCAAGTTCATCAGGTTGGTCTCAAAAAAATTCATATTTGAAACTTCACCTAACACACAAGACAAGTTCATATTCTCACAATTTTTACCTCCAAGATCCACTTTAATAACATCCTTCAATAAGTGTCTTGTACTTTCAAATTTATCTTCATTTAAGATTTTATAACGAACATGTTCTATGCATTGACAGCTTACTTCTATATTCTATACATCCCATTCATCTCAGTTTTATTTATGTAATCACACTAATAATACTAAGTTGAAGCTCAATGCCCAAGCCTCTGCTTCTTCTTCCCTCCTGCACACTCTGCATCCTCCCTGTTTTCTTCAGAGTGAGAGACTTAAGAAGCTCCAAACCCATACCTACTGCTTTCAGCATTATCATGTAATAGTTTGCCACATACCATTAATCGGTCCTTATTCTCATGCAGGACCTCCCGAAGTCGTTCTCTGATGCTTCCTTCCTGGGTTTCGACAAATCTGACCGGAGAACTTAGCTGGATTGCTAGTGATTCCAGCAGGTGTCGTAGTTCATTCTGCAGTCTCTGGAGTTTCTCCTCCTTGAGCTTTAGATCCTCTACAAGTAATACAGATATATTCAGCTTACTTTGCTTCTACAGTAGGAGGGAAAGGGGTCAAGATGACATGAATCACACAACCACGCCGTTAAATGTGCTCTGGAGAAGCAAATTATAGTGGCTGACTTGGGTAGTGAAATGTGTTACATTGCTCAAGTTACCTTGAATTATTAGATAATTAGGTACTGTTGCTTCTCAGAAATCCTGTAATGTACAAGTGGCTTACAAGAGACAAAATTCTGTTGTCCTTTTCATCAGTATTTAATATTGCTGCTTCATATTCAATATCTGATCTTGACTGGATATTTTCAAAGATCACTGATCTTAAGTACCCTCTTATTTCGATTTTTGAACTACAGTAGTTACATAGTGTCCAATGAGATGGGAAATTCTTGTGAATGGTGGGCAAAGAAAGATTTAGAAGAAGTCATGGAACGTTTCGAGGAAATAACCTAGGATTCACTTGGAGGGATTTACATAAACTGTAAAGAACATCACCCAAAACAGCCAATAAAATGGTTCTGATTTGAACTGGGCACCTCCCTATAACAAGACCACACTGTTATTGCTGTAGCAACGTGCACGGTATTTTTCTTGCAGGTATGATGTTTAGAGAACTTAACAGCTGCCATCACAGGAAATAACTACTCATGTGCTATCCAAATGATGTCAAAATTTTCCTACAAGCACTTATATATTCCATTAAAATGCTTTTATGTAGTAATATGATAGAAAATAACAAATTAAATCTTATAAGGTTTTGAATTTTATGGAAATGCTTACACATTCACAGAAGTTACACCAACTTTTAACAAGTTCTTTGCACCCAGTGCAGACAATGAATGTGTATAGGATATTATGTCTGACTACATTTCACCTTCCACGCCCCTAATGAGATTCTCTTTCAACTTTACATAGCAGACACAAACGAAATTTGTTCAACATTTTAATTTTGGTTACTACTGATCCACTCTAACACCTGCTGTCTCACTTTACATGAACATCACACCATATGCTTTCCAGTCTCATTGAAAAAATGAATACATTACATAAACTAACTCAAAATGTTGTTGAATACTATGTGTATTTAACAAAAGCAAGAAAACGGTTGTAAAGTGAAGTATTTATAGCACCAAAAAACTCTCTCAAGCTGGGTGCTGAACATACCTCTCAGTTGGCATATGGATGTTTCTTGGGATGTAATGTTGTCTGTGGCTGACACCAGATTCCGGTTGGAGATGGCCACTTTGTCTCGCAAGTCCATGAGGTCTCTCTCTGCCACTCGTTGCTGCATCTCAAGTGACTCTTTCTCCTGCCTTAGTCGGTCAAGCTCCAAGAGGTGTGAAGCTGTTTGCCTCTGCAGTGAGTCTCTGTCTGCCACTGCCCTCTCCAAAGCCTCTCGACATGTTCGCAGTTCAGCATCTATCACTGACAGTGTGTCAGATACATTGCAAGACTTTGTCCTCAGTCGGGATGTTTCCTGTTAAATGAATTGTATAAAAATCCCAGCTTAAGATGGTCACAGTAGATATTTTTTGGGTTGCAATCATTGAAATATTCCATATGAAGATGTCAGTAGCATTGCAAAATAAATGTGAAGGTGTAAGATGCAATAAGAAAACCAGATGTGAGAGGGTAAGCTAATCAGGGCAAAAACTGACAGTTCGGTTTATTTGAGCTAATCACTATATTTTGTGACAATGAGTTTGTCTTATGGCCTGAAAGAGTAGAAATTCCTTCCTTAAACCTGGAAAGTGTGACAAATCAAACTCCCACAACAACAAAATCCTTCTTGTCTAGACACTGGATGATATCTAAAGAAAGTGTTCCGACTTGTTGAAAGTAAAGAAAGCATTTTCAGTTATTCCATTACAATGGATGCTGTCTGTATCACAAAACTAACACATTGATCTGAAACATTCAAACACACCTGTAAAACATGTCTGTGATATTGTGACTGTCTTAAAATCTTACTTGAACTAATTCAGATGCTTTATGAATCAGGCCTTCAGGTGAGGACAGCACCGTTTCACTGTACTCTGTGCCCAGGGCAGTGGACAGTCTGCGCACAAATTCCTGCATGGCTTTACGTTGCGCATCCTTCATTGCTTCCTCAGAGTGGCACTCCAGTTCCAGAGAGTGAACCTACAGGAAATTAGATCATTTAAATCAGCTGCAAAAATGTTGGTAATCTGCCAGTGTGTGATCGAGATGTAGGTATAATTAACTGGCAGATTCAGAGCTTACATGTCAATGAAGAATCAATTATGGAAGTTATTTAGAGTTGCTTCTTTTGGTGATATAGTACAAACAACGGACAGATGGGCAACAAATTCTGACACTGATGAGAAATCTTCCCTCTAAACGTCTGAATCACAGGAAATTTCTCATAAATTGGAGTACTCCGTGAATTAACACTGGGTACTATTTAACTGAGCAATTCCTAGGTTATTTAGTGATCCTCTCTCAACTGTTGTGCTTGCATAGTTTACTTTAGTTTTATTGTCAGTCTAATTTAACATGCACATGACAATGGACTCATCCACATCTAACAACACAAATTTAAATATATACAATTCAACTTGTAATTTAAAGGTCACTCTTATTAACTCTCAACAAAGTATTGTAAACAGAAAACCATATGTCTATAAAATATGTATTCTTAGAAGCTAAATTAAACATCAGCCATTATAAATTACAGAGTGACAAGCATGATATACAAGAAACAATTTCAACTCTTTCTAAAAGACCTTATAATTGTCCATTTCTTTTACATAACTAGGCATCTTATTATACAGTTTAGTTCCTATATTTATTACACTCCATTTGTATAAATCAGTTTTATATGACTGAACTTGAATATCCATCTTCCTTTGTGTAATATGCTCATGAACATCAGAGTTTAGCTCCACAGACTGGCGGTTTTTTAAATAAAACATGTCACTTCCAATATGTATAGGGAAGCCAACGGGAGGAATTGAATTTCTTTAAATAACTGCTTGCAAGGCGTTCTTTAATTAACTCCAATCATTGATCTTATTACCCTTTTTTTGTATTCTAAATATTTTTTAATTTGATTTAGCTTCCTTCTCCCCCCTCCCTCCCAATAGTGTTCCAAACCGTAAAAGGGACTGGAACTTTGAAAAATAAATATTACATATCATAAATGGACTCATAATCTCCTTTAGAGATTTAGGTGTGGAATGAAATGAAATGGTGATTATGAGTGGCGTCGGGTTTAGGAATAGGAAAGATTTGGTCAAGTCCTATTTTGAAGTAATAACTCAACACTCTGAAAAAAATGAAGAAAACCACAAATTCTTTGCTCAGGACAGCTGTCTATCCAGCAAGATATGAAATGGATACCTTGTGAATACAAGTATAGAGCTATATTATTTCTCAAATCTACTCAATTGGTCATCAACATTCCACAGTTTTTGACAGCCCATTTTTATTCCCATATTACTTGCAAATCTCTTTTACAGATACATAAGTAACTTTCATGTAAAATAAATGATAAACTACCAGGTAACTGCTGCCATATTTAACTCTTCTTCTACACCATCTCACACTCATTTTATTGTAATGTAATTCCTCTCTCATACCTCAAAGATCCTTATACTATGTAGACCACAAATATTTGAAGCATAAATGTTTTGACATATGGGCCACATTAATTTCATGTGCTACCAAAACAAAAATGGTTCTGAGCACCTTCTTCTCCAGTTCCTTAGCTTTTTCTTCCTGATAACGGTTTTCTCGCTGGAGAGTCTGCATTGCCATCTCAGCTCGTCCCTGTGCTGCAGTGAGAGTGCGCTCTCTCTCTTCCAGGTCCTGCAACACAAATAAGTAATCTGACTACTGCAGTCTCTACACTTACGAACTTCCAGGGATCTAGCCAAGGGAAGGTTGTCGTGTCTACCAACACACCACTAATCTTTACATGAATCAATTATTCTCCACACTTGTGGAAGTCTCTTGCACTTCAGGAACCACATGTACTGCAGAAGTCTTGCATCAAAATGGTGACAAGAATCTTCAGATAGAAGATAGGTGAAGTAGCGGAAAAAGGGACAAGAAAGAACTTTATAAGTAATAAAGCTCACCCAGTATTACGAAGACAGCCAAGATGGACATTATGATGGACGACATGTGTAGGAAGCCTGGAAAAGCCAAGGAAGTTATACAGTATTCTGAAGGGAAACCGCCTTAATGAAGGTCACCAGGAAGATTGAGAAAGTGGATGGTGGATATCAAACTGGGACACAGAAATACAGGTCCTGAATAATAAGATTTGGGAAATTATATAAGATCATATTTAATGGTAGGTTTCAGATTTAGAAGTGTTGAATGTCGTTCCATTATCACAGCTAATGGCATAATCATTCAAATTAGTGCTGATACTTATATAAGTACATATATATCTAGCTGTAGTGACGGATTTCAAATCCAATTGGTGTTTAATTTTGTATTGTTATTTATTATATTACATTGGATGGATGTCCATATATTATAAGTTGTGTTTTGTAATATATAAATTGTAAAATGTAAATGGCATGTCCAATGTTACATGTGTGTCCAAGTGGATGAACAAATAAACTGAAACTGAAACTGCTTATTTTAATGTGACAAATGTAAGGAGCACTGCACATGTGGTAACAGTATACCTGAATCCTCTTCTTCAGAGAGGCAATGACAGCATTTTGGCGTGCTGCCTGCTCCTGTAGCTGCTCTGTTTCCACCTGCAGCTCCAGAGCACGCTGGTCACGATTGCGTAGCTGTCCCTTCATTTCTTGCAGCTGCAATAAGATATGAAAAGCAGAATAATATCACAGATTTAAAAACTAATATATTTATCATCATCAGATCTAGAATTGCTCTGTGGGCCACCAAGATTACTGTAAAATGGATATGAAAACTTCCTCCAGATTATGAAATTAACCACTTACCTTTATCATCATGAATGGTGGAAAAAATGGCAGAGATGCATGGAACTTCTTTGTATGCCATAATGATATGCTTCTCAAGGATGTGGACAACTTCATGTTCACCTTTCAAGTTTTTCAAAATTAGACAACTAGGTCCATCAAGTCATGTACTAACTGTTGCATTCTTAGATATGATATATGACTCACTTTTTTTTTTTTCCAGAGATATGTAGGATATGTATAAGTAAGGTTCCAATAACATTACTTTTTCAGCATAATTCCCACGCACATCAATGCATTTGTCCCTTTTGGCATGAATTTAGAAAACCTGTTACATTAAAAATTTGGTTCTTGCAATTGCAACTATTCAAGAACAACCATTTCCATTTCCTTGTTATTGTAGAATCAACAACCTCCCAAGTAATGCTTCATTTTTCCAAAACCAATTCACCCACTTGTACAACATTTATCCGTCATTGATGTTCTAGTTTGACAAGTGTGATCATTAATGCAAATGTGCAATCAATTATTTTCTAATTCTCTGTACCACTGTCTGGCATCCTTCACTCACACATACAGCAATTTGTGGTGAATTTTGATGTGAGGAACATATTTCGCACACTAAGACCAAATAACATTACAAAATTCTTATGCAGACAAAGTGTTCTGTGTTGATGCCACTGCATGTCAACTGATCCCATAAATAACATCTGAGTAACTGACTGAATGTTGCACCATTTGTTGCAAGTTACTACTACTAAAAGTACTAATTCCTACCAAAAATAAAATGCTTGATTAACACAAAAGATACAGGCTAGGGAACCCTACTTACTGAACTTGCCTTCTATCATATTTTGCATTGTTCCATGAATTTTAGTGGAGCCTGACGTACAGGTAAAATTTAATTTTTGCCCTATATAGGTTCACTATTATACAAGGGTCAAGCTGAACTTTCTACAATCTGGAAACTGCACACCGAGGCTTCTGTGTGTGTGTATATATATATATATATATAAAATTCACCTCGCTAAGCAGTCGGTCCCGCTTGTACTGCAGTGCAGCAATATCACTGCGAAGGGCAGTTGCCACATCATGTGGCATCTCTCCTGCTTCTTCCTCAGCCTGTAATGACAAAAATACAAAGCAAATGTGCTTGCCACATACTGGTACACTGTTTCAGTTCATATTATATTGCTCATGAAACAGCAATTTGTCATAACCCACACAATTCATCAAAATGAGATTCCTGCACAACTAGACAGTTGGGTTACAAACACACCTTCTGTCAAAATATGTTCACTCAAATAATGCTTGTCCCTAAAAACATAACATGCTTAAATATTCTACTGATGATAGGTTAAGTTTTTCCTGTCTCCAGTAAAACTGTGTATTAGTGGGTTAAAGCAAACTTCTGTTTCATGAGCGATATGTGTGAGCATCAGATGATGTTTCAGCCGTTTTTGGTTACTAGTGTTACTGAGGCAAAGACTGTACATTATCAAAGTTGCTACTTAACTAACCAGTTAGCAACAGAATCAAGACTGGATGTAACAAACACAAAACCCTCTACAAACATAGTTTGACCAATAAGCATTTTTACTGTCATTGTACCATTTGATTACACCCTTTGTTACTGACAGCACTGTAAAATAAACCTCAATATTACAATATACAAAAAGTTATGAACTTGAATGAAATCTTCCCTTTGTATTTATTGAATTAACAACTTCTATTGTAATCCAACTAATACAACACCAGAAATGTTCTGACATTATATATTTCTCACATATGCAATATGTTTCAGTTGACCATTTCGGTCATCATTAGATAATATTACAACAATATAAAGGGTAAAACTGAGGAAATACCTCTTCCTCAGTTTTACCTTCTGAGTAGTGCACCACACATACAAAACATCACCTGCACTCTGGATTAGATCTCACCATGTAACTGCTGTATACATCACTCCACAAATACTAAATAATTTCAACATCCACTCTTTTATAAGTATCCATTCTTATCCTATATTATTTTACATGATTATTCAACAGTAACATTTATCTGAAATTATATATTTTTAATATTATGGAGTGACTGTGTCACATTCAACTACAATTGTTTTCTTGTATCAAAAACATCACCCTGAAGATGGCCAGCTTACTGGCCGAAACATATTGGTGAAAATATAAACAAAAATACATTATGAAATTAAAGTGCATTTGTAAGATGTTCATACATTGTATAGAATGGCAGAAGGTTTATATTGTTGTATTAGTCAGACAACTACAGAAGACATTAATCAAAAAGTTATGATTTAATGGTGTAGCTTTTTATGGGAGAGAAGATGGGCAGAACACAGGAGGAGAGTATCATACATTAAGAACATTTCAGAATAATTTACTGTGGAGATTATTTGGTCTGAAGAGAGAGGACATAACAGGGAAGCAGAGAAAACTGTGTGACAAGGAATTTCAATATAATTAGTATGATAACATGAAGGAGTTTGAGCTGCACAGAATATGTGGCACACTGCTGTGGAGATGTCACACACATACACACTTTTAGTTGGGAAACCTGAAAAGTGTGATTATGGACAGAAGTCAGCTGCCTCAGGAAAACGTCTAAGATAGATTCACGTGAACACGGATGTGAACCCCAGATACCGTTAAATGTGGGGGCTACTGTAACTAGACGAACTACTCTTGGCACCTCAGGGACTGCACACCATGCCAAAAATTAGTTAAGACAGTGACTTTATTTTTGCAAGCATCCACCCACACTGATGATCTGGATTCTCCTCCTGTGAAATTAGACCAATCTACGATGCACAATGTCATGAGTGTGCTGCCTTGACAACTCACTCTACACACATATATGTAGATACACAGTTCTTTACCATAATGGCAAACAGAAGACTCATCAACTCATCACACTAAACTTCCTCCAGTTGAAATTATATTTTATCAAAAACAGCACACACACACACACACACACACACACACACACACACACACAAACACGCAGGTCAGAAATTACACGTTGTCATTATCTCTAATTTTTTATTATTCATTTTTTAAAGTTCAATTTTGCCCTTTGGTCTTTATCCAGCTCACGTGATAAAGCTGTTCCAACATTTCAGAGTAAAGTAAATATTCATTCACCTTGAAGATAACGACTGAAAAGTGCACCGAAACAAACAGCTTTAACATGCATTGTGGTTCAACACCAAAGGGCGAAGATAAATGTTAGGCACTGTTTGCAAACACTTAAGGAAAAGTTGTTTAATTGGATAACTTTTCGTTATCCACAACAATACACTTACACATTTTGTGCTCTCAATGAAAGGTGTACACTCTGACAGGGTTTTAGCACACTATGGTCCTAAATTAATAAGACACTGAACAAGAGCTACTCTACGACAGGCAGGAACTTTGTTTAGTACGTAATCCTTGCAGAAATTGCGGATATCTCACCAATCGGACCAGAATTTCAAATATGGCTGTCCCGTGACTGCGAAGCAGATACGCACTATATTAAGTTCCACCGTCTTCTTCCCATATACTCAGCACGCATTGCACAAATCTCCTAATTAAATGCCAAAGTTATGGACACGTCCCTAATGAAGAAACACATTGAAAGTCGTAACTTGAATCTATTTCACTTCGACAGTATTTAAAAGAAGGGACGTACTGCATTCTGCGTTAGTATAATTTAAATGTCACTTGAACGTACGGTTTGATATAACCCACCGTGAGGTAGGAGACATATTTTACTTTAACTCTGGCTTCACTAATAGTTATTCAACCACTTAGGTTTTTTTTTTAACAAAACTGATTCAAAAGAGAAGCAAATTGCTAAATTTTAGGTGATTGTCGTGGCGCCCCCTACTTCAGTCAGAAGATTCAAATGAATGAACGCGAATATCCTCGGACTATTTAAACATATGTTTCTATATTGAAATTTCGGCAATAAACACACAACTAACACATTTTACTCATTGCATTGTCCTATCCTCAACTTTGACCTGATAACAACTGGTTTTGGTCCCAGTAACCGGCGAAATAACGTGACATGTAAACGTTCGCCCTGTTACCGTATCGTCACGTGACAGAAGTGGGGCAGAACTGTAATCAAAATGTATCTATTTTAGTTCATATGATGGATGGTCGTCGTATACATCGCATGTCACGTAACAAAAGATCCGCGTTAAATAAAACTAACGTTCGCCCGAACAAAAGAAATTCTGAGTCGGATGGCTGACATTTAACAGAATAATCAGTACGAGAACTCGACTACGGATTTGACTTCTTTGACTAATTTGGAACGTGTGAATTGAGCCATCGGGTACTGAATGACTTTCTATTAATTTCAGAGCTTAGCGTACAGGAACGAAAAAATCGCGAGGAACGGGCAGGAAAGTGTCGCTGGCTTTTACATGGTACAAAAAAGGTAAAGTTGTCCCTGTCTGCGCTATTAAGGCAAGCGAGGAAAGCAGAGGTATGGGTCCACTCATTCTTGGCCTAGGCACTAGAGGGAAGTGAGTGGTCAGCTTCACGCCGCTGCCGTCTTGCCCCCGGAAATAACTCCATGACACACCGAATAGAAGGCTGCGTGGGCACCAGAGACGGTCTGAACGTTCTGGGGGTACAGAATGTACCTGCCGGGATTCGAACCCCGGATCGTCAATTCCATAGCCTAATCGCTATACCAAATATCCTATCCCAGTACTAAACTGCAGTTCACGTGGACAGACTGAATGCAATTACTAAACCACATGGAACTGTCAAATGCGCTTCGCTTCCTGTAACTGCTCACTTTCTCGGTTCCCTCAAGAACGTTAACCTGTGCACAGTATTTTGAATGTACGCGACAACGTAAAAGTAAGTCTTCCCTGTCCACGCCACGAAGCCATATGGGGAAGCAGAGATATAGCTCCACTTAATCTCGGCACTAGATAAAGATGAGTGGTCATCTTCACGCCCCGGCCGTTTTACCTCCTGAAAGGGACACAGATACCTATTGAATAGGAGCTGGGTCGGCCCCAGAACCGGTCTGGACGCGTGGAGAAAATAACTCTTGCGCCCTACGGGGATGCGAATTTAGGATCATCCAGCACGTAGCCTAGTCGTTAAGCCGACTACGCTTATGGTCAGTAACACAAGCCGAACAGCTTCAAAGCGAAAAAAAAACTGGGAGGGACTGAAGAACATCAAGCAAACCTCAGTCAGGGTAAACAGTCCGGCCCAAAGCCACAGTCTAGCTAGCTGGACATTAGTATCGAGCACATCCTTCCACCTGCTAGACAGCTTACATAAATACATGAAAAACATACCAGAAATAAATTTCATGTACAAATGGTCTTTCTGATGATGAACACGCGATGTTAGAATTATGTACAAGACACCAAGATTTGAATTAAAACATTAATTTGAAAAACGTGCATTTTGTTGCTTTCCGTTACACAATTGTGTCACGATGCACGACAAAAAAAAAACATAAAGGTAGTTATTGAACCTTGAATGTGTATTTTCATTTTCGTTACAACTTTTGCCTAAAATATTTCTTATTCTAAGATGAATTCCGCGATACATGATCATAAATGCACATCGATCTGTATGTAACGTAACCGCTATTATTGTCAGAGTTTAACAAGACTTGAATTTTCTCGACAGATTTTCGAAAAACCCTTAAATATAAAATTTTACGAAAACCCGTGCAATAGGAGCCATGAAAAAAGACAGACAGACACGACGAAGCTAACATTCACTTTTCGCAATTTTGCGAACGCGCCTATAACCAGAGTTTGAGGCCCCAAACCATAAAAGTGTCTTCAAATGTGATTTAGCAACTTTACAGACTAATCACCTGTTACCCTACAAGATATCTATTAAATACTTTCTGAATTACATCTGTGTTTCTCATTTAATTTGATCTCTGACTGCTAATACTAATTCAGCATCTCTGTCATAGGTCAATTTCTCGGTGACCCTAAGGGAAACATTCGGATTGCGGCTCCCACTTCGGTAGAAACTTGCTAAGGCTAGAATCTGTAGAATGAGCCTTCATTTTCGTTTATGGGCTTGTTGCAATTCCTGCTGTGCCTAAACACCAAAATGCCTTGCGGTGGAAGCTTGGCCCACTTTGTAGTGCCTTCACACAGCTTTACTCTATCAGGCTCTTAATAAAGAAAGTCTATTTGTATCGATTTACATGTTTCCCACCGCCTAGTTCCGCCTGGCACGGTCCATCGATCGACATTGGTTGTTTACTGTACATCGCGATGAATTAACATGACAGGCACGCTGACTCTACTGGGCTCGATTTACGAACGTTATGAACAATAAAAGTTCATTGTATAGCGATCATTTCTGTCACTATTATGTGACTTATCCGCTTTGTTATATACAAAACCAACAAATATATCAGTCGAACACAACTTACATTTTGTAATAGAGCCAACAGTTACATGTTTGGGCATTTTTAAATCAATTCGTCATCAGGCTGCACAAGAATTAGAGGAAGGTGTAATGTACAAAACTTCAATTAAAACTATTAATGACAGGACTGAACCTTTTCACTACCAGAATTCATAAATACCGTCAATAATATGATTAAGACCTTCTGGTAGAATACACATAATAAAATGATGACTTGAGCTGCGCACCTTACAAAAGCCAATAAACGTTGAGATACTTCGTTTGCCATGTTGACTTCGTTTATAGACTACAAGCACAACAAACTTGTCGGAGAAGTTGCCGCTGCAGCATGGCGATATACCAGAGGGATTACAACACCGCGTTGACACGAAATGTTGAGAGGCATGCAGGTTAAAATAAGCAACAATAATATATACAAAAACTAAACAGTTACAATGAATTCAACGGCTATAAGAACTGAGTAATCTAGTGCTGCAGAAACGTGTTTGGCAGGTACCTATTTAGAACTCAAACAGGGGGCATGTTAACTTGTGGGAATTTGAAGTCTTCCTGAACAAATATGAGGTAGTCATGCATGCTTATCTAAATAACCTGACACAAACTGTTGTCTGTCACCTTATGACAACAACAATTATAAAACAGGGGGCAGATCGGCCGTTTGTACTGCCATTCTATGATCACGAACGTGGTTAGTCATTCTACGTGTCTAAATGCTGCATTCTGCACTGTAAAATAAGTATAACTTTGCGACTGATATTTCTGACGTTGAATAAATCTTTTTAGCTTTATGAGCCACTTTATTAAGGAAAACAGCCTTTATAAACGTGCCTCACTTTAGACAAAGAAACACATAAATCCGATGCTACTCCTGGTGTTGTCACAAACACAGCAGTCTAAGTGTGAACACATGGGCCGCATTGTAAAGGGTTAAGGAATTACTACTCCCAGTGCCTCGAAATTGGGCATTAGGAAGCTGCTTTTTAAAACATAGATATAAAATAAAGAATTTACAATAAAAATATCCACACTCATACAAATATCATAGCTGTTGACCTAGAAATTTGTACAATAAAACTGCATTTCTTCCAAATGCATTTTTCAAAACACTCTCCAAAGTCGTAAAAGTAGAAGAGGTCACTTTAATTCATCAGTGTTAGATTAGGCAAAATTAATAGATGTATTAAGCGATTCTCACCATCTCTGTAGGAATATCTTTACACAGGATCTCGTAAATCACCCAGTCTTCCTCAGTGTCTCCTGCCTTGGCCTCCTCAGGGGTCGCCATGTTTTGCATTCATTTTTCCAATACTTGAATTCACGAACAGCACTCACCCGATTAATTACCACGACTGAGACTGTCGAATCTATTGAAAGAAACGTAAAATATCAGTGCATGCGTCATGCAACGTGTTTTCAACATACAATTCATTCACCAAGCCTCTCCCGCCCCTCCAGAATTCGATTGCGCCTACTCTCTAAAGAACCCAACAGTCATCATTCAAAACAAATGCAAAACATTCGAATCGCTAACAGTAAGCACTAAGATGAATAAGACAGGACTATTTACGTGACATCATCTGTACTTAGTGCAATGCACTGCTCTGTTCGATGTCCATTTCAGAACTCGTGCACAAAATGGAGTACACTGTGGGTAAGTGGACGGTATACACCTGTAAGTGTTGCACGGCTGATTGGTAGGCAAGAGCAAGTAGACACGCGAGGCCAAGTGATTGGACAAAGGCGTACATCGATCGCATTCGAAGTGTAAGTCTACTGCTAAGACAAAAAAGATAAAACTTTGCAGTCAGAGCTACTACTGCACGTAGGTGGCCGGGAGTGCGTAGTCGGTATAGCGACTCGCTGCGGGCTGGACGATCGGCGGATCGGCCCCAAGGCCCACCCATCTTCCTGTACAATGGATAACAGGTATTTCCTGGGGGGTACGACGACCGAAGGGTGGGGCTGACCACTCACTTCCCTCTACAGCCGGGTTGAGGATGAGTTGGAGCTATATTTCCGCCTCCTCTCTGTGCCTGCATAGTCATGTAATGGGGCGACCTTTACCTTTGCTATCGTACGTACCATGGCACGAGGTTCTTAAGCAAAACCGACGACCGCCAATAAAATACCACAACTCTTAGTCACGTGACTTTAAAAAATATTTAGATGAATTAATTTTGGATATGAATGAAAACACATTCCACAACAACGAGGAAGTAGAAATGGCTGTTCAGGTACGAATGTGGATAAAACAGCCTAATTTATATGTACATTTCAATGATTGGGCAATTGCATCGAAATGTTTGGAGCTTACACTGGAAAAATAGTGATACTTCAGTGGAACCAACAAGCTACACTTAATATTTCTCTTCTAATTTTATGACACAGGGAACCCTGCTTTCTGAACATTTTTGTAATAATTATGATGACTCACTGGGAATTCACTATAAATGTTGGAGGAAGTGAGAATGGCCTATTTTAAAGCACTATCCGAAATGATCACATCTCATTCATCATCTTTCTTAAGTGCTACACTAAAAGAAGAGAGAGAAGAAACCATACAAACTGCACCAGCTGATGATTGGTGTGAATATCAATAATTGTGCCACCCCTCTCTTCTTCTAGCAACTGAATTACCGTATGTATACTCTGATTATCAGATAGCATGTCTGTAAGCTTTTGGTTTATCTGGTAGAATGAGCATTCATTCCCAAACAGTCTGACAACAGCTACAAAGTACCACAAATTACAGCAGCTGATCTCCATTACGCAGTGTTCCTAAACAGAGGGTCAGAAATTACAATGTGTGCACATGTATATCTCACAATGGATTTGATTCTATTCCCTATGTAACAGTACAATTAAACTTTCTTTTCATGCATGGTCCATAAAAATAAATATCTATAATATAAAAGTTTTAAATTAATTAATGTTTATTATTTTAATCCTTTTAAATTGCATATCAGATCCTTCAGTATGGTACTGGGAAATTTTATTCCAATCCAAAGTTGCAATGAATTTAACAAATTTAAAATAAAAAAATGGGGTGTCGCGTATGGGACCTCATCGTGTGTTATATAATAAACTAAGTACAGATGTTCAGAAGATCACTTTCAAAAACAACAACAGAGTATGTACCTCAGCTTTAAAATAACTGGCTAAAGTAATTCCATAATTCCATGCAGCAGATTTTTCTTTGAAAAGCTGCAAGTTATAAAAACTGGTCAAAAATTCTCCACTTTATGTAGCACCTAATGATATAGTCTGCACAGTAAAGCACTCACTCACCCATCTGGATCATAATTCACCACATGTCTCTTCCATGTACATCATACCATAGAACTTACTCCATACAACAACTTTTAAAATTGTAATATTTTATTCTCATCGGATATTTTACTATTTAAGCTGAAAATTTTCCAAAAATTATGTGACTTTTAACCATGCAGTGATTTCAACACGTTATAATTGTATTTGTATTCTTGTTCTCATTACCCTGAAGATGGCCACATTAGTGACCAAAATATGTTGGTGGTTATTTAGTTACTTACTCCATGGAGCAGAGTGCTTCTTGCAAAGCTAATCAGTTTTCAGCTAGTCAAGAAATTCCCTGCATTTTATGGAACCTGAAGGTTCATTACACTGTTTACAAGTGCCTGCCACCTGTCCATATGCTGAGTTGTCAGTGACTAATTTGTAATACAATTACATTCATAAATCCAAGTATATTTGTTGGTTCCTTTAAAAATTTTTTACACCCTCAGTGTATGTATGTTCTACTCTCAATGTGCCATTCTAAAGTAAGTATTTAAAAAATACATACTTGTACACAGAAAAAAAAAATTAAAATTGGACTTTATAAACCATAAAGTAACTGGATGTAAACAATTTTAGCCACATGACAGGATACATACAAAAAGATGAACAATATTACATAATGTGGAGCTTCATAGTTCAGACTTTTCACAAATAATAATACTTGGGTGATAAAATCAAAGGATAAGACAGGTGTGGCACACATCACATACTAGAAAGATGAGAAATGCATATGTATATGCAGTCAGAAATTCTGAACTGAAGAAACTAGTTAGGAGTCTTAGGTACAGACAGGTGAATACTGTTAATATGGACTGTTAATAAATAGGATGTTAACTTTATTCAGACAGCTTAGAATAGGATCCAGGTGAAGGCTTTTGAAGAATGTGTTAATATGCCTTCAGTTTCACAAAAGCCAGGGAATATGTTGACCACTTGAGTAACTAGCACCTTCTCCAGAATAATTCCCCAGCATCACATTAGCTTCCATGAATGTAATGTTCAGTGGTGACTCTGTGTATTGACTCCTTTAATATTCAATAATTTTCACTTGGCTCTCAAAGCAAACAATTGATTCTTTAACACCATTAAGAACGTATAGACTCTCTTTGTGCTGGAGAGAGAGTCTAATTTATTGAAAGTAAGAACAACATTTTAAAACATTGTTGAGATCATCTAAACCATTTAATGGTTTAGACAGTGGCTTAGGCCATTCTGCACTTTCTCCTATCAATTTATAAAATCTTTACTCACAGTACCAAATCATGCTGACTGAATGTTTGAAAGATATTTATTGGAACTTTCTTTTTTTATACACATACAATAATTATCATGTAGGTTATAATAACTTGAACATACAGAACAAGCACTATATTGTCTGACAACCAGTCAGACAATTTTTTTCACATTGAGGTGGCTGGGCATAGGTTTGTCATGTATATGATCCAATTCATATACTGTGATGAAGGTTGTAGGGCAATACATGTACTGGTTATGCTAAGTTCTGTCCACAGCAATACTTACCCTGTTCACCACAACACAGCTAAACTTGACAAGATAGGCAATGTACTACATATAGCATAACATTGAGGCAATAGGTGTGGGTATCAGTCAATAACTCAACAATATCTAAAAAGATGTTTAATAAAGGATGAAGTAAACTGCATGTTGTTGTTCATGGAACCATTATTGCAATGGACAAGCAATAAATATTACATATTCTGAGTGTGTTTTTGTAGTCTGAGGTATCCAGCATGAAATGCACATACACCCTACTGTCATCTTGGCCTCATGCTCTACAATATTTTTCCACATTATCTCATACACGGCATGATTTTGAACATAAAACACGAGTTTCAATTTTCTGTACAACTTTTGTCTGAAACATTTCTCATTCTAAGAAGAAATGAGCGAGATGTAATAAGAAATGCCTATTGGTCTTCCTGTAAAGTATCTGTTATTCTTGTCAGATCTTAATGAAAATCAAATTTTCTCAAAATTTCGAAAAATACACAAATTTCACCAAAATCCGTCTAGTGGGACCTGAGGTATTCCATGTGGACAGACAGACAGGCAGGCAGGCAGACGTCACGAAACTAACAGTCGCTTTTAGCAATTTTGAGAACGCGCCTAATAATGCAAAAATATCAGCACCGCCCCAACAAACTATTAAGCTTTAAATGAACACATTACAGTCATATGCAATCAACAGTAGGCCTACTTATATTATAGGCATAACAGAAGCGTCTTCTTGGACCCTCAATATGGAGTTAACACGCTCCACCGAAACGTCGATACCTATTGACCGATAGACATAGTTTCACATCTCATGCTTGTTTCGTCAGCACCGCTCTGAGGCGCTCAAACCATACGTTTCGGAACTTCACTCCCAGCCTGTACGAGGGTTGCGTTATGTGTATAATGTAACAGTATCTACACACCTGTGTCAATAAATGGGTCATACGCAAGTGTAGGTTGGTGGTCGATACAAAATGGCACCGATAGCTAGTCGAAAGTTTAATAGCAAATGGTTTTCTAACAGGCTAATCCACGCATCATGCTCACATAGGGGCATAGAGGTCGCAACGATCGTCGCCGAGATGTTGCTATTCGGAGCGTTCATAGATGGCAGGAAAAATCATGTAATCATGACTTCCTCAACGGTAATTGTACGAGCTTTGCAATGCGTGCTGCCACCATTGGCGTTTGCGTTTGTACGTATTAAATCCGAATCAGTTTATCCTTTACATTATGGTATACAAAATGCATTTCAGACTACTCGAGAAAAGACAGAATCCCCTTGTACCAGACAAGCATGCACAAGGAAATACGCGAAATATGTGATCTATAAATAATGTCACAGAAAACAGGTTAGCTGTATCAGAACCGTGCAATAGGGACACAGATTTACTTTTGCTGTTGTACCGCTAGTGTTAAATGACTGTTTTGAGTGGAAAAAAGAAACCCCTAATTTACCGGGTTGTGTGTTTTTTTTTTTTTACCAAGATTGTTTATATAAACGTATCGCTAGAACATTATGCTGTGCCTCTGGAGGTTCACACAAACACTACAGCCATACATGCAATTATAGTGTTCTTTCGGCTGAAAGTTGATGTTAACCGCCAATTTCCATAACGAACCTTATTCACTACTAAAGTTAAAAGGAACGTTATTTGAATTTTGGACCGGCATTTGTGTATGCTGCGTGTATAAATATTAGGGTAGTCAAACTGTTAACCTCATCTCTTAACCTTATAACCTTCATAACATGGTGTGCAAAATATTGTTGGTTGGTGCTGGACTTACGAGTGCAGTAACGGGGTCGATTCTCCGTAAAATATGTAGGAAACAGGTCTATCTCGTCGTCTGGGACAAAGCGAGAGAAGTTGGCGGCCGAATGAGCACAAGTACGAGTCCTTCAGATTCAGGCTGTATTGCAGATCTTGGTGCCCAGTACATCACAACACCACAGGAGAACTTCACCAAACACAGTGATATCTATGGATCGCTGACAGGGACAAACATAATCGAACCGTTGTGTAGCAAGATAGAGGGAATGAAAGCCCTAGTGGGTGTCAATCATTTTATAGCCCCATATGGAATGAGCTCTGTGGTGAAGCATTTTCTTAACGATGCTGCAGATGAAATTCACTTTGGATATCATGTAGTATCAATTCACAAACAAGGGAAACACTGGCTTGTTGAAACAAAGTCTGGAGTGCAAGACATATTTGATATAGTTATCTTAACAATGCCTGTACCCCAAGTGCTTGAGCTTCAGGGTTCTCTCAATGAACTAATAACTAAAAACTATGAGATGGAGCAGAACCTTAAGTCTGTGAAATTCAGTTCAAGATATGCCTTATGTTTGTTCTTTGATTCAAATTATAAATTTAATACAGACTGGGATGCAAAGTACATATATGATGATGAGATCTTTCGGTATGTTTCATTTGATAATAAGAAAAGAAACAGGCCAGCTTTGCCTTCTGCAGTTGTCTTCCATACAACAATGCAGTATGGTGAAAACAATGCTGACAGAGACTTAAATGATGTTAGGGAAGAACTTATTGGTCGTGTGGAGGTAATGTTTCCAGACTGGCCTCAACCAGCACATGTCAAGTGTCATAGGTGGCAATACTCACAGGTTATAATTCCATACACAGGGCAACCTGGGTGTCTCACTATATCAGAACAGCCATTGCTTGTTGCTGGAGGTGATAGTTTCATGTCATCACATGTTGATGACTGTATCTCCTCTGCTTTTATATTGGCTGACACAGTAGGCAAAATAATCAAAACAGAATCTGAATGAGAACATGTACATGTATTTCATGGATCTTAATTTGGTAGGATGTTGGAGCATCACACCTACTAAATAATGTAAAGGAGCAAGGGCTAAAATAGAGACTTCTCTCTGTAAGACATACAATATATATGCATTATCTTTTTGTACAAACCTATGCTTTCAAAGCCTTTGGTTCCAAAATATGGGGTATACAGTTTTATTGAATGTGTATGTGGAGGGTTTGGGCATTTGTTAGTAACAGAACTTTGAGTCTCGGTGTCTTGAAAACCGAGTCTCAAGGCTGGACATGCAGTTCGATCCATTTGCATTCTTACATTCTGTTTTCCAGACATCTGGTCAGTCCCTCCCTAAACTATATAGATCAACAACATTCTGGAGTTATTCCTCATACATTATGCAATCCACTGCCTGTTTTATGTCAAATGGAAATTTGCAAAAATGATAAAGTGAATGTAGAAGGGCAACCTGTTTGTGCCATAGGACACTCATTACCAATATCCCAGGCAGAAGGCCCTGGTTCAGCCCATGTGCAGTCCTTGTTGGATTCTTGGTGGCAAAGATGCACCTCCACATACTGTCTGACAGTTGCCATTCCACCAGTGCTCCATATTTCTGTATTAGAGGATGGGCAGTAGGCTTGTCAGAGGCTGCAATTCCTCAGCAACAACTGCCACCCCACCACAAGGATAAAAAATGGGAGCATTTCCAACTTGGACTAATGAAATGTCTTGTCAGACCGAACAAAGACAATGTGGCAACACTCTGTGGTCTGATATTTCCTGTAAAATGGTAACATGTCGAAGATGAAACACGTTCCCCATAATATACCTTTTCTTTTAATTTCATACAGCTGTGTATTTGTAATTAGGTATGTACAGTATTAATTGAACGTATTCATTCCTAAAACATATTGATCTTTAGCTGACTACACAGAATATGCCAGCTCTTCAAGTATGGAAGAAAACTGTCACACATTCCATATATACACAAAAGCACATATACCTACAATAATATACACAAAATATGCCAGTCAGACTGACCACAAGCTTAAAAAGTAAATACAACACTGCATTGTAACACTTACTACAAAGTTAAAAGCAGTTATTTAACCCTTCAGTGCTGGCCTTGGTGTACTATATAGTCATGAATGCATTTTAGGATGATACAAATTTAAGACCCCTCCATCCTGGGCATAATTGGAATTTAAGCTGAAATGCCAGTGAAGGGTTAATGTTTTCTCAATTAAGGGGGAAAGTGATCAATTCTTATTCCTCAGTTTAAAATTATGGGTATGGTTCAGCTGTAGGAAGGCCTCAATTATGCTTACTGATAAATTGAATATTTTACCTTGCAAGTGGGTAATGCAGATGAATGACAGGATGCTGGGAGGAAAAGCCCATCATCTGTCACTGTAGTGCTCAAAACTTGCGTGGAGGTTTTGAGGAAAATTGTAATGAAACTTTTATTGATAGTGATTTGTGAGCTAAGCTTCAGATCTACGACCTGAATGTAAAGTATTATGTTCATATGTATGTGTATATTTGTACAAAAGAGGAAAAATAAAATAAATTGTTTTTATGGTGGTGAAAGGGAATACTGTCTGCTTCACAAGTTAGTAAAGGCATCAGCTATATATTTTTGGTTCCTTCCAACTGAATACAGCAGGTTACTCCAAACACTGGTAACCACCTACAAAAATAGATGGTGTCACAATGCATAAGTTTTTAGTTCCTGTATGATTCTGTGGAGGTTATCCAGTAGTTGCCACTGTGTGCAGTAAAGGAGGTAAGGCAGGCAGTCCCCACGTATTTTGATTCCGGGAACTACGTGGAGCTAAGTTGTTGCTTCATACTTGGCAACCTTTATCCCTAGGCCAAGCTGGCAGGATATATGTTACTGAGTTGGTCTCAAAGCCATCCAAGACACGGCAATGAAGAGAAGTGTGTCAATTCTCATAGAAACAATCAAGTCTGTCAGTCCAACTTGGAGCTATCACAGGTCCTAGCAGTGTTCAGATCTTTGATTTCCACAGTGACTGCATTATTAAAATAAACTTGTTTCTTCTGTAACTGAGTATGTAATAAACATTATGTATAGCATTATCAAAAGAAACAAGTGCTGTCAGTAAAATGTATATAGAAAAGTTGAACAATTAAAATATATTAAAAACCTAGAACTGGGTTTTAAGGTGGCTGCCGGTAAAAAAGGACATGAAACCCAGTATTCTGGTATAAAATGTGTGAGAGAAAAATGAGTAAGGGTCTAAACTAACATCTGGAAAAGCTATAATGCACTCAGATAGGTAACAAATTTTCTGCCTCATAATGTATCTGTCACTGTGTTCACAACAGCCCATCTCTGGACCCTATCTGGGGCAAGGTATAGTTACTCCACATCCTCATACTGCTTCCTTCACGTCCAGTTTAATTTTATCCTACCATCTGTATCTAGGTGTCCCAAGCAGTCTCTTCCTCTCAGCTTTCCTAACATAACATATCCTCATTTCCATCAAAATCTGTGACCTCAGAAATTATATAAATGCATATATAACCTGGATTCTAAGTTTACAATTCCAGTGCTGTTGTATCACCTTCCACCTAGACTGATGTAAACAGTTTACAATAACAGCAAAAAAACAGTTTCATGGTCATGACATATGTTGAAACATAAATAAAATAACCTGCAAAGGTTACTCATTTTATGCAACATAGTTGCTCTCTGGCAATAGGAAAGATCACATTGCAGCCATCCCCAGACTTTTATCAGTATTACATGAGCAAGATAGATTTGTATTCTAGTGATGAAAAAAAATTTACTCTCATTACTATTATTATTATGTACAGACATGAAAAGGAAAAGGCCCAGCCTTCTATAAGTACTGCCAATCCTATTACATTGGCTCCAAAAGTATTAAAAAAGACAACAATGAAAGACGGAAGTTTACAAAAAGCACCCTTCTGTGGAACAAATCATTAGACAGGGGTCTAAAACAACTGGAAATTTGTAAGTTTATGCTATTTAGGAACTAACATGGATTATTATGAATCTACCCTCATATATACTACAAATCATCCTGATTCACACAATGCACATAGGCTAATTGCGAATATATTTATCAGTAAGTATAACAATAGTCAGTCAATGGGTTACTTTTCTTCTGGCAGTAGTTCCCAGACTATGCCAACCAGTCTCTCAGTAGCACATAAAACATTTTTAGGGGACACACTTTGGAAAAAGTTGGGAACTAGTACAATTTTAAGTAAAATTCTTACAAAACAATGATACTTATCTGAAAATGATACTTATGTTGCTCTATTAATCTGTTTTGGAAGAAACATATTTTTTGCTCATTTGTATATTGGAGATGTGTTATAGTAATTTCAATTTCCTTCAGAGAGAAAATTATTTGTAAAACAAAGTTTTAGCAGGCAAAGTAAAGTTGATGTCCAGATGGACAGAAAGGGCCACATAATGGAGAAAAATCTATGAGGAACATGGAGTTTATGTATTCTGAAGTTCCAAGGAAGGATTTCATGTGGTGATGAAGTTTGCCAACAGCTGGCTTAGGATGACACCAGCCAGTAGCAGCACAGCAAAACCTATGGGGCTAAGATCATAAAATGAAGAACATAATCACCAATGATTCCTTATGTGATGTGAAACTGTGGGGTCTGCATATGCACTTCTGTCATGTTAAATCACATTATGAATACCCATCTAACAAATTCCTCTTTAGTAGACTCAAATTCAGAGGCTAAATCCATTTATAATTAATCACTTCAGCAGTTTTAATCTAATAATATGGAAAGAAACAAATGTCAATGAGTTGTGACTTTCCTTTCCTTAAAAAAAAAAAAACCCAATGTTTGGCCAAAGTGACATAGAAAGCACAATGGTTTTAACCAATATTCCAATGTACATTACAGAAAAAACAAACTGTCCTACCATATACTCTCTCTTTATACTGGCAACATTTGTTTTGATTTGGGATTATATAAGTATTTCACAACAAAAGTTCTACAACAAACAGAATTTTGGGATACACTATTCCATTTCAATATAAGTACAATAAATCTCTCTCTTTGTTGAATATCTTCATTGTTTCCTGTCTGAAGACTTACAACAATAGTCAATAAAACACCATGTTTGTAAACCAGTGGACACAATGATGATTTATTCACACTGTCATTCCCCACATGTTACAGTGTGTGATGGAACATCTTCAGGGAAAACATATGCTTGTGACACAGAAAGTTACTAATAGCTTTAAGTCTTGAAGCCTTCACGGCAGCAGAACTCAAAGAAATGTTCTCGGGCGGACACCTGTGTCAAGATGTGAGGGTTTTCTGATGTTGGAAAACCCTCACATATTGATGCAGCTCTCTACCTGAGAACATTTCATTGATTACTAATAGCTTTATTTTTTAAAATGTATGTGCATTAAAATATGGTACATAACAAGCATTTATAATTCAAATTAAACAAATATGTTAAAATCCTTTAATCATGAAATCAAATAATATAAGAATGGTTCCTCCGTAACACCACATGTTAATTTACACCCCAACCAGTGTACTGATTTGAGCAAAACAACTATGCCTGCTTCCTCAGCAAAATATACAACACCCTAGCATCAAAGAAGACATAGTATAAACTCTGAAGAAAGTAACAGTACACACCAAAGTAAAAAATACATGAAGGAGAATTAATGCATCTACAGATATCAATACATTGGTTGGGTTTGATTCCACTATTAAGATTTTTAACATATTTAATTTGAATTATACATGATTGATGCTAATTTCCTGTCATAAATACATGATTGCCCCAAAAATGGCCTATTATAGACTGAAACATTGGAAGTTTCAGAGTAATATAAATATATAAATGATTAGAGTATCCTCTGGTGTACAAATATGGTATTTTACCACTTATGCTGTCAGTGTGTTTGACATATTTTTCTTGGACACTCCATTTGTTTTTTCTTAATAAAATGAATGGTGACTGTATCAGTAAGGTACTTCAGATTCATAGCAATCTGTACATTATGATGTTATGTGATCAGCTTCAAGGTTTAAAACTTCCACCGTCACTGTCAAGAGATTTTTGTTCTTAGTTTTGGCTGTACCTGGCTAACATACTGGAGAAATCAGCAGCATCCATTCAGACTTCAAGGGCATATCCACCTTGTAATGAAAAGTTCAAGGGTAATCAACCATTAAATTCTAACATTTTGGAGACTGTGTTTTATCTGCATCATCAGGGACTGATAAAATGACAAAAAGCGTTGAAACATTAGCCAGTAATAGTATGGGCAACCACTTCATCCCACATGTTATTCTCCTACTGGCCACTTTCTAGACAAATAAGAGAGGGGTTTGAGATGTGTGTGTGTGTGTTTGTGTGTGTGTATATATATATATACATATAGACATACCTATGTCACAGTCCTTGCTGATTGGCAGAAACAGTACCTCAAGCCCTGAACTTTTATTCTAGTCTGACCTGTATGACTGCATAGGAGGAATTAAATGCATCCTTCACCATGAAATTTTATAGAGTATCCATTTTCACACACCACACCCAGTGCTGACATTTAATTTCGAATGTTGCATTCCACTTGTTTTCACACCATTTGAGAACCACCAATCAGAATGCAACAGCTTTCAAGGAACACCTGCTACTGCATTTCTAACACACGATGCCTTGAACTAGAAGCAATAATAACTCACTCTGGCAATACCTACAGAATTTGTGGCACAGAATAATGAATCAGATAACAAAACTGTGAGATTTGAGGTTATTAGAGCAATGTTGCTGAAGATTCAAATCATCTGGGATGTTATGCTGTGTTGTTAGACATTTCCTGACATTCTCAAGGACTGTAGTGTCTTCACCTTCAGGGTCAGACACAATTCTTCAATGTCTTGACTCCAAAGATGAAGGTACTATGATCTTTAAAATGTCAGGAATTACTTATCCACTGACAAAGTGCAACATCCCAGAAGGAGAGCATCTTCAAAAAGAAAATTATTCAGGATTTGGCAACATTGCTACCATCACACAGTAACTAATGGAATGCTTTAACTCCAAAAATTTTCTTTTACCCTTAAAGCCAACATTATAAATCAGGATACCACTTTGTTTTAAAATTATCATACAGAATTAATATAGTCAAACAAAACTGCTCGTATCTGGAATGATGATTCATCATTTCAGATAACAAATAAATTACAAAGCCTTTAACAAAAGTTTATGTTGATAAACACTTCTGCTAATCAGTTACTAGCCGAGGCAGCCCTTTTGTTTCAATGGTGACCTTAAAACCATGACAATAGTTCCTAAAGCATTTGCTAGGTCAGAATACAGTTTTATGTAAAGCACTGCATTTCACACATACAATCCACATATGTCATTCAGTCACACCATGAAATGTTTTAACCTTAGTTACATAACCTCACTGAAAATTCCAAGGAGCTGCATAATGGCAGAGTCTTTCTGCACACCAGTAATGTGTTACATAACAGTAGAGATTGGCCTGCTGCAACATTCCCATTCTGAAAAGTTATTTATTGTTACAGTCTGTTTCAATTAAGAGTTTAATTTTGTTTCACATTCTTGAACCACCATGTAAATGTTGACCTAGCTAGTAGGGGGTGGGTCAGGCAAAGTATGGAATGAGAAAAAGGATGTGTGAGGAATAGAATTCTAAGGATAAAATACAAATTTATATTTGCATATTCTGATTCATCATTGAGATGGTCCATGAAGTAATCCTGATCAGGATTTGTCAGGGAGATTATTCATTTTTGCAAGGGATCAGAAATTTTTTGAGACAATCTCTCTGAAACCATTTTCACACAGTAACTGTTTTTGTTTTTAAGTATCTAGATTTCAAAATTTAAGAGAACTGAAGTTTAATTGTAACATACAAGGTGATCAACTTGCATTGGAGGATCACTGTCGTTGTACTATATAATCTAAAGCTTTTGTGACAACTGAATTCAATAACACTTTCTTGGGCTAGCAGCTAGCAAGAAAAGTTTTATTGTACCCTTATCATAGCTTGCGTCTAATTCTATGTTCATCATAATAACTCTACATAAACTGGGAATCTGGAAACTTTTCACTTTTTCCCCACTTTTTGTAATATTACAGCATGATAACACCAGATTTTAAATGACAGAATACTTGTATCTGGAATGATATATTTCATATACAGCACTTGCAAGTCACTCACACACGTGGTCATGAAACCTAAAAGTGACAGGTTCATGTCACTGTCAGAATGGTTCACAGAACACTTACAATTGATATTGGGCACTACTACTGCAACCTGAGGACATAAAAGTAACAGCTATCCATAGGGGATAGGGGGGAAAAGGAAATGAATTCTCCACATTCCTAACCGAGGTAACAAGTGAGGGTCAAGTGGTCAGGTTCACACACCTACCATTTTATCCTCGGTAAAAGAGCCCCTGGCACCTATTGGATCAGAGATCTGTATGCTTATTCATGAAACAGCAGAGAGAAATTTTCACCCATCAGTAACAGGGCAATGTTTATCTTGCCAGTAGCCAGTCAAAGTATTAACTCAGTTATCCCAGTTCAAGATACTCTTACGTCTACGTGTTACTGTGACTAAAAATTAGCCATCATACAACATTAGCACTGAGTGTTCGTTTCTTTAGTTATGCTTTTTTAACAGCCTAAGTTATATACAGGTTGGAGTGGTAGAACAATATGTTCATGATGAAAATCTCAGAGAAGATGGATAGCCATTGCAGGTTTCTGCCCAGGAACATGTACATATGTAGCAGAAGTGATGAGCACTTCACTACAACATTTGGTCTGCAGAATTTCTAGAGGACGAAGGTGGGAATGTGAGATTTATAATTAAAGAATGTTGACACATCGAACACTATCTTGATCTGCATGTACTAATTATAGGTGGCTGTTCCACACTGTTAAGTCTGTATATAATTGAGTGTCAAAATCAGCAATCTACATTTCAGCATATGACAGAATACATCAGTGCATCTTAATCTTTACTGAATGTGGGATACAATGACTGCAACATCCTGTGATACAGGCCAAACACTCATTTTCCGTTGTACTAATACTGTTACCTAAGTTAGAATATGGCTACCAGCACCACAATATGTTTATGCCAGTTTTTTTTAAAGGACCAGTTTGTAAGAACTTTCTAAAAGGCATTGTGAGGACAAACTCCCTGTAAAGATCATGACAAAAACAGTATAAGTAATGTGATGGTTGCACTTCAGGTTTATTAAAGACATTTCTAATCGAAGATCTTAATTTAAATTAGCATGATTTAAGATTTTAAACAGTCTTTCCTGACAGTGATAACAATAGGCCTTTCTTTTGTTTCAAGTGGGTGGTGGGGTGGGGAGAAAAACAAGGAGAAAAAAGAAAAAGACAGGGAGAGGGGACTTTTAGGGTTTCAAAGGAACAGACCTCCTCTTTAGAGTCATATTATCAAAGTGTGTTACTCTCCCTTTTTCAATTACAGATTTGCATATTAGAGACAACAGCTGACCAATGTTTGTGAAATGTAATGCCACTGGACATTACAAAATCCAGTCACCAATAAGAACAAGGCACCCATACTAACTTGTGAGGTGGAAGAAATACCATCCAGTGTAGGACCCAGAAGTTTGGTAGGTGAATTACCTTTGAACAGAAATGACTGTAACTGGTGTTCTCCAGTGTCAAGCCTACATGGGGAAAAAAAAGTGTACATAACTGGTACCAACCTAATGGTGTCCCAAGCAAGGCAGCATGACCAGTGTCATAGGAATACAAGCAACTGCAGCCTTCAGTACTTTACAATTTGATGATTTAAACAATCAGTCTATTTCTTCACATTATTGTGCCCAAGATTTGTCTCAGTCACACTATGTAATGAAAATCTCTACACTGGGAAAATCACAGAATCTTCCATGAAATTACATCTAGTCCATTTCCAGTTACGCATTTCTTTCAGGAACTCATTGTTAATGTTCTATGCTGAAGATGGTGGGAATTCCAAACAATATATTAAGTGTACATTCAAGAGAGAGAGAGAGAATATTTGGCACCATTTGTTTCAGAGGTACAGTTCAGCTTAATAGTGGACTAAGCAGACCATACCCTGCATTAAATTATCATAAGTATGTTGGTAACTGGATGTTTTCTTGCAATTTTATTCAATGGATTTTCATTTGCATCCCTTTTTTCTTTTCTTATACCAGAAACAATACACCAGTTTAAATATGATGTCAGTCTATGGGCCATGTGGTACACACAATGGTTTAAAACATTCATTTTCTCTAATGGCTCAATTTTTAAACACATCTATAAATAAATTCTAAGACATTAAAAATAGTGGACAAATACGTGGTTTGGAAAACCTTTAGAAATGTACATCACACCATATATCATCCGAAAAAGATTCTACACAATGCCATAGAAAATAAGCTTACAAGGGAAAGTGGAGGTCCTCTATTATTGATGTTTCTGAAGTACATATATGGAATATTTTGTACCTGAAATGAAGTGACAAGTTACTCAACAAATCACAGCAGTTACCTCTTAAATAAGATTACTCTTGCTCAGTGTCAGCATACAGGGCATTATGGAATTCCAAATAGTGAATAGATGAAACTCATGATATCAGTCAACAGAACTTATTTTGTGCTCAAATAGGAATTAAAAGTACAAATCAAAATCTAAATTTAATTTCTAGTTTATTCTTTTAACTATTTCTGTGGCATTCTGTCAGCACTTTAATCTTGGCAGGAAGTTACTTTTGGAACACAGAGAGAGATTATATAGTCACATTTCAACTGTCTAAACTCAGTATTCAATGGAAAGCTTAAAATCTACAAGGTTCAGTAGTAACAAGGACATCAAATGGAATTTTATAATGAAGGGAAGGATTATAGAAGGGAAGAAATGACACAAGCAGAGAGCTGGAATTTAGCCACACACAAGCAATTTCCTGACAACAGCAGACATGACTTTATATAGAAGTATTTCAAACTGACAAAATTAAAGACAGGTGCAAAACAACTTTCCAACTAGGCATCAGAGGACAAACAAAACATGAAACTGTGCTAACTGCATACACACAGAACACAGACAGCCAAAATGAGTGTAGGACATCAACTAGAATGAGACCACAGACATAGTGGTTGAACTGAAATGGTAAAACACTAGCAGGAAAACATTTCAAGGCAGCAGACTGGAATGACTGACCATTACAGACCTTCAGAACATGAAACAAAGTGGAAGAACTCCAAGAACCTGGGTTTAGAGGCCTGTTGATGCTGCTAATTCTAATAAGACAGCAGTACATGCATTTTAAAACCAATGTCACCAGCTGTATCCCTGCTGACCATGACACCTGAGAAGGTTCACTCTTCATAACAAAACTGAGCCCTTCAGTCTCACAATGTTAAGACAACTAATGACTCTGTATAGCACACAGGTTAAAATGTCAGCTCACCAACCAAAGTAACAAGTTGGAAGACCAGAGTAAACTTTCATTCCTCATCTCACCCAAAGATATATTATTAACCCAATGGTGTACATCACTGCCAGACATCAGCTGCCATGATAAAAGTCAATACTGTTTACTTATTCATACCTGTACAGAGCTTTTGCAATAATTTAGAGACATTTATTTGCAGTATTTGGATTCATTTTATACAGACACTTTCAGCATGCCAGTGGGTTAAATATGCAGTGCCTGGTAACATTATAATGAAACTTCATTACTGAGTACATGTACAGTCATATAGGTTCACACTAAGTTTGGCTATATGCTCTGAATCTTGGTATGCATCTTGCTTGACAAGAATCACGTCCTTGTTATTCCACAAACAAAGAACTACAGATATGCCGCCAGCAAACTGTTGTGTATATACAGATTACAAAAAGCCCATCTCATTATCAAATTGAACTTGGGACTTCACAAACTCTCATCACTCTCATCCCTCATTGAAACAAACTCAGCAGCTTCCTGGGAGGATTCATGATGTGGGGCTGAACTGCCTTCACTAGGATAGTCTTCACCTGCAAAACAAACAAAATCTTCCTACTCATTTTTCTGTAATACAGTATCAATAGTGAGACTACAAGTTTTACCACATTAAAAATACCATGAAGGGCCTCTGAATTGTTTCTTCTGTCAGAGTTTTGAACTACCATATACAGTTCTGACGCTGCATACAGAGAATATTAAAGAGAGTCAATGAAATAATGTTTTTAGGCACACTGCATTCAGAGGCTGCTTTATGTATTCATGAACAAAGTGGTATCTGAATTTTCAATGCATTTGGTTTAAATTCAAATACAATTTCTTAGTCAACTAACACATTTCATGCAAAATAACTGGAGTTCAGGGTTTGTGAGCTTCACACATCCAGGAACAAATGAGCTATATTACGATATGCAGTAAAAAAACTCAGTTTTTATACTGGTAAATGCTCACCGTTTGAACTTTTGTATACAGTACAATGTTTAGTGTATTTGTTTATATGGAGTCCCAGGAATTTACTGATTGAACACCTACACTACATATGAGTTTCATAATATGGAAGTGAAAGGGAAAAATGTACATGTATAAAAGAAAAAATAAATTGATACATCAGCATTTCAAGGCATATTAAAAATGTGACTTGCAGGTTCCTGTGGCGACCTGACAAATCTCCAGCATAGTCAAAATGACAGCATTACATTACAAACCTGGGTGTGTAGCTGAAGCATTCTCCTCGGCCTGACTGCGGCTCATGGCAGGGTCAATGGCCTCTTTGATTTGGCTGTTGGCCCCTTTTGGGTCAAGGTCAGTAGCCCAGCTGAAGTGCATTAAGGCTAAGTGTGTGTTGCCTAACTTTTTGTGCACCTTCACAAATGAAAAAAAGTTCATCAGGCACCACACATTATATCAGGAATTGGAAGAATTTATTAGAAGCAGCAGCAAGATTAAAGGCGTGTCAGACACAGTGGCTATTTGCTCTGTGCAAGAATTAATTCCACAGCATAATATCTTTAAATCACACGTGTACTACATGGATCTTAAAATGCAGAGGAAAAATAAATAAATGCTAATTTGCAGTATACATTAAGTAGGGGATAAAGTTGTTATTAATGACTGTAGTTGTGACAGAGTTAGCAAGTTACATGTTTGATGCCAAGGGTCAAAGACTGGACATTTTGTTGCATACCGGGATGTGCAACGAGTTGAAACAAAAATACAAGAAATTCAAACAGGTGTTGGTTCCATCTACAATATATGATTGTGTGTGAGTCATATGTCCAATATGAAGGTATGTTAGTCAGTTCACCCTCCTGCAACATTTCAGAGGATGGTCTCCATCAAAGCACAGTAGGTTTCAATAGGTGAACATCCATTTATAGAACATCCCAAGCAGTAATTACCACAGCTTCATTACTGGGTAGACCCACATTACCTGCCATCCAGCACAGGATCACTGTAACATGTCGGTCAGCAGAAGGACAACAAGTGGCTTTGTCTTTGATGATCCACAGGTTAAGACACATACAACTTGGTAACGAGTGCATTAACACAATGGGACTTTGCAGACCAAATATTGCCTTCATGGTTGGCAGTTGATCTGGGGAACAGCCTGCTATAATGTGTACAACTAAGACACCTGGACACCAGTCATCATATGCAGTGTAAATCTGGAGAAGTTGCCATCATGCACAAATGAGTGGTTTGTGAAATATGAATTAATAACTGTATGTATACATACATTATCCTGGCAATCAGGAAGTATCTCCTAAAGAAATCCATTTATAGCAGAGCCAGAATCAGGTTCTTTCCAGTTTGGTGAAACAAAGGTAACACATACATGGTGTGAGGAGCCAATGTAGGGCAGGGGTACCTAAAAGGTATCATATGTAGCAGATGCAGAGAGCATAATTAAAAGCTGCCAGAGGTCCACAGCTACCAGTCAAGAAGCCATTATGTGTCTCACACCTCTGGTGAATGCTAGGTCTGAAAAAATACGCCACAAGATGGATTGTTGGGCTGTGAGATTTGTTTTACTGTACAGCTACAAAGAAACATGTTCTCACACACACATGCACATTAGTGTCCCCATTTCTGTGTATGAATTTGCATGCCAACTGGTGTGGACAGCACCAGTGGCAAGGCATCTGTAAACTGTAATTTATCGCCCTTCTTATAAATAGGTACAATGATTGACTCCTTCCAATCTTCACACAATTCCTCCTTATTCCAAATCAAATTATTAAGTTTATGGATCTCAGAGCGAACTGTTCTACCCCCTGCTTTAGTCAGTTCTGCTGGGATTTGATCAATACCTGGTGATTTGTGTATATTTAACTTTTCAACAGCCATCTCAAACTCAATGGCCCTCGACTCAGGCAGTAGTGGTTCTGCTGTGTGTATTTCTGTCTGCCTAACATTACTAGCCCCATGTACATTAAACAGCTGACAGAAATGGTTACTCCACCTAGTCAAAATATTGTGGGAGTATGTAAACAAATCACCATTCTCATCCTGTCCTATATTATTTCTAGGCTGCGAACCCTACTTAAAATCCTGATGCCCCTACACAAGTCTCTTCATACTTTTGATCTTGCTGTTAGTTTCATGTTCATCAATGTTAGCTCTCAGATATTCCTTCTTTTTGTTCCTGAAATGTCTACTAGCTTCAAATTATCTAGACTGCTTTGGTTTGGATCCTGTAACCACTGCATTTTAGTCTGCTTCCTTCAATCTAAAAAACCTAACATTCTTCATTAAACCATGGTTTATGCTGCTTCAATTCATACAGTTTAAGACTCTCTTTAGCTGAGATTTTGACGTTCTCTGTTATGTTTTCCCAAGCCCAGATGTCCTTGCTATCACTCAAGTTCTCCAAAGCTGCAAACCTGTTTGAAATCTTAATCTCATACTGTTTCCTAACCTCCAGTTCATCTAGCTTCCTGAAATTAATTCTTTCCACATCACACTTCTGTACTGCTTGTTTACTTACTGCCAATCTTTCCCTGAATTCTGCAACCACTCCACAGTGATGAGTATAACAGTCAGCTCCCCTGAAAGATCGTACTTCGAGTGTAGTTGAATGCTATCTCCTATCTATCAATATGTGATCAGTCTGGTTGTGAGTCTTCATATCAGGAGAGGCCCAAGTGTACTTATGAATGTTTCGGTGTAGGAACATCATGCTCTTTAACAACTAGATTCTTTGATGCAGCAAAGTTTACTATTCTAACACTAATATCATTACTATCCTGATGAAGATGCTCATTCTCAATTGTCAGTTTGAAAATACTCTCCCCTGCCACTTCCGCATTGAAATCTCCTAACAGAATTTACATGTGTTACTTAGGAAAAAGAGCTTAATATACCTATCGCCAGCAATTCACGTGATAACTATTTTGTGTTATGCACATTTCCCTTAATTATACATAACTTCTGGTTCTCTTAGCAGTTATCTTTTATTACTGTGTTTAGACAAAAAAACTGATTCTCATTGCCAATTATTAGTCCCTTAGAATATCCATGTTACTTGAATGAGTAATCACTTTTGATCCCTCTCCTGAACCCAATTCCCATTTCTAGAAAGGTGTTCTCTATAATATTATACTTACTTTTCCAGTTAAGTAATAAACTAAGGATTCTTTAGGAACAATTTCCTTTAACTCTTCCAGCTCTTTCAGTGCCTCTGCATGTCTACCCGCTGCAAAATATATGGATGCCCGATGGAATTTACACAGTGGATTCTTGGGATCATTGGCGATTGCAAGGTTCAAAGTCTGCAGTGCCTTTTCAGTTTTCTGTAATGCATGCTGAACCTGTAGTAATAATGAATAACAATAACACAGACACTTACTTGTTTTTCTCATTAGGACAAAGTGTATGATATGAAACAGTAATAGAACTACTACACAGAAACTGCCTGCAATTTCATAAACACACCTGCAGCCATATTTAAGAACAAGTAGTATAACTTTGTCTTTATTGAAACACACAGCCAGAAATTCTTAAGAACATGCATGTACTTATGTTATAGTTGATATATGGCTTCTCACAATATAATCCAGACAATCACTACGTAAGAAAAAAACATCTAAACACAGCTCAAAAACCTTGTCTCTTGGATTCAAGTAAACATGCTGCATTTCTTGTTAGGTCTGACTGTGTTACATGTATTCTTCAGCACCTACAAACTTACCACTCCTATGTGACAAAGCAGAATTGAACTCTGAGTGTTGATAGAAAGCGCCCGCTTGAAATGTAGTTCAGCTAATAAATATCGTTCCTGCTTTGAATAAATAGTTCCAATACCATACCTACAAGAAAAAGTAAAATTCCATATTACTTGCAACATTTTATCTTGTCTTCAAATCAGAGAAATACTGAATCACAAATCACACTGATGACGTGCGTCATCCCTTATCAACTTTAGTCGATACAGTCCACAGTGTTTTTGAGTGGATGGGTCAGAATGTTCCACCATCTCCATCTTTCAGTCCCACAACATGAAGAATGCCATAAACCTGACCCATACACACACACACACACACACAATGGGAAAAGTGGAAGTCTGGTTTACAAGTGAATGTGTGTAATGTAGACATGACTAACTGGGAATATAATGCCCTAGAATGTAGTTTAGGCAGAGATTTACACTTTATTGTTACATGGGAGATCCATTTTACCAAAATCATTCACAGAAAGAAAACCATAAATGAAATACCATACAATCAGTCCATTCTGTACGTGCACCACGAAACCTCTCTATCATCAGCAAGGTGATCCAAAATAAAATATATACTACATAACAACTCATGTCATGAAGAAGACTGGGGAACAAATGGACAAATTTCCTTGAATTATAAACCACAGTACCAGATCATGATAAGCAATCAGCATCATTTCCTTGTCACTTCACACTTTTGGCAAGAGCTCTCTACGACACCTGAACAAAATGCTGGGAGGTACCAAGAGCTGGTTTGGGCAAAATGCAAAACCAAAAATCCGTTCCTTACAGGAATCACAACCAGGTCACTCTATCAATGTTGGCCTGTTTATTGACTAGCTATCCCACTTTGTGTGCAGACCTATGGAGAGAAACAAAGAGTACGAAAAGCAAAATGTAGTGTGAAAAAGGGTGGAACCAAAATAAATCAAAAGAGCAAGAAGTGTGCTGTAACAATCTCACCGAGGTTTCTCAGGTGTTCACGCTCATGCTGTACCACTTTAACTCATTTTCCTACCACTGCCACCACCACCATAGTCATTGTAATCACTATCATCATTTCTGTCACCATCGTCGTCATCATCATCATCCACAGAAATAACATACTTTCTAAATACATGTATCACTCACCAAGCATTGTAATGTCTTGCATCTATCCTCACCGCACTTCTAAAACAGCTCATCGCTTTGTCCAGCTCTTCTGTCGTGACATATTCATGCCCCAAGAGTGTGTATGCATATACAAATGTAGGGTCCACCTGCAACAACATGCAACTGAAATGGTAACTGTAGCACACATCATTTTCTTATACACTGTACAAACATCTTCAACGAACTTACGGTATCTAAATTTCTATATAAGACCAGAAAAACTAAACAAATACTGACATCCTAAGAAGTTGAAATGGAAATATTTTACAAAACTTTTCACAATATGTTAGACCAGCAAGTAAATTTTTGCAATCAACTGTTAATCTAAAGTGTGATGAAGGAAGATACAGTAGAACTGTGAATCTCAAATCATCAAGTATGTAAGACATACTGTCATGGTACACTCTAATATACTGTATTTACTGGAATGTCAGACAAGGTTTTCTGCCTTAAATTTGGTGTTTAAATATGTAAGGTCATCTTACATTTACATACGAAGCAACAAAATGGACCACGCCAAACTCGATTGCTTTGAACTGGATTGTGCAGAGCCAAACCAAGGCCCACATCACCAAATTGTCATTGGAGAGTTGTGCTCTTCTGAGATAGTATGCACGTAAAGTGGTAATTCCTTACCGATGTTTCAGGAAATCCCATTGGCCCCCCCTCTTCAAATGTCAAGAAATCCAAAACAGAGAACACAGCATAGCTGACATTGACACAATCTTTTTTTTGGGACTTTGTCCACTGTTTAATTTTTTAAAGAAGCATTACATTTCAGAAGCCGCCTCTGTTTCCATTTTCAGGCAAAGAAGCACCCAACCTGGTGTACCCCTTAGATTGAACTATTCTCAATCACTGTGCTCCAGAGAAACAGTAACTTGTTAAGGGATGCACCTGAGAACAAATCTAGTCCAATGGTAGTAACAGGAAAATGGCTATTGAAAAATAAAAATTAACTACAAGGCTCAAAAATAAAATCTTGACCAACTCACAAATTAAAACCCATAAAAAGAGCCATGAACTCAGACTGAATAGAACACACGTATTTAAAATTCTTAACAACACTGTGAATCTTCATGGGTTCAAGTATGTTCACAAACCAAGAAATACAACTGTATTATTCAGTCAATGTCGATCACAATGGCATGACAGCACATCTCATTGGAAATGCCTCTGAAGGTTTTTAAGAAGTCCTTTATATCAAATGTAGTGGATGAGAATTTTAATAAAATACTGTGGAATGCCAATGAAGAGGATGGGAATGTTAGAATTAATGTGTAAGGAAGATGAAGTCACTGACTGTGAAGAGGGAGAGAGTGACACTGGTTGGTAAAGGCAGACAGAATTAGCCACATTTTGTGTATTAAGTGTATGCAATTAATAGTCAAATATTTTCCTTAGTATATGTACTATTTTTGGGGGGGTCATCTTAGATTTAGATACATATGTTTTCTTCTGGCAAATGTGTTTTATTTGGAGGATCATCTAGCATTCGGGTAAATACAGTACTATCCTAACATTTGTCTGTAGGTATGTAGAATCTTGAAAAATTTGTCATTTTACTTGTTCTCTGTCTTAGATTTAAGTAAGGTTACAGTGGATACAATTTGTGTTATCATTTTGCCAGTCCAATCAGTGGATGTGTTTAACGTTAACAGACCAAACTGACAGGACCTTCCCAATGTTTACATTGATGTATAATAAATCTAGACAGATATGTCCAGTTAGTACAATATACTTACATTGTGCTTCCACTGAGGGTTCAAGAGAGGATTTGTATGACAAAACATTGTGAACAAACAGAATTGAGGAATACATAGGCTTGACATATATTCAACTATAACTCTGTATTGAATGTTTCTGCAGATAAAGGTACAAAAATATTCCTTAATGCTTTGATCTGTGATATTTATCTTATCTGCCAGAATATATGATATTTAAATGGAATCCTCTAACTAAAAGATCACAAGGAAAACCCAAGTACTGATGGGAGGATAACATCAAACAAGACATTTGCCAAATGATGGTTAAAAATTGGATAACCTGCATCCTGGATCGAGGGAAATGGAAAGATGTTGTTGAGAAAGCCATAACTTTCAACCATTAAAGGAAGTTCAGTGCCTGAAGAAGAAGAAGACGATCTGCCAGAATATATGCTGTGGGTTGTCCATGCTACTAAAATTCCAGTACACATTCTGTTTTGTATATTACGGCATAGTCCCGTCTTCATACCTGTACAGCCCTCTGGAAGAACTTGATGGCACTGTCGTGTTCCTTCTGTAGACTAAAGCAATTTCCTGTGGCACACCATGCAGCAGGAGAGAGGCGGTCCTGTTCCACAAGGGCCTGTGCTAGAGCAGACAAAGCCACTTCTTTCTGTAGGTGCCACAGTGCTGTGCTGTACAGTTCCATCATCTGGCACCTGTATGGTTCTCGCTCCCGCACCTCACTGAAGTATCTATGAAGAAAAAACAACTCCATACCAACAAGATGAAACTCAAAAGTTATTACATAATACGTCTACAGAATAAACAGTGGGAGGTGGAGATGTCATAATTCCTTAATGTGCAATATGAAATGTCTTCCAGAGAACACCACCTTATTTTACTGAAGCCTGGTGACAAGGTGTATGCCCACCACTACCTCAGCCACAGTTTCCATATAGAAACATGTGTGAAAGTTTGAAGTTCACAGCTTTCACACAAATACTTCACACTATTTGACCAGGAAACAACTGATATTACAGACATTCATGACAAGATAAGCTTTAATCTGTAACATGACTGCTTATATACCAGGAAACTTGGGTTCAATACACAGTAGGGCTAGACTGCCTTTTAATAGAGGACCTAACCAGTGATCAATCCAATGGATTCTGGAGGCTTTTCTTGCGGGAGTGAAACTGATCATTCACATGTGTCTTGAGCTGAGGCTATAACCCTCCTATGCACGCATGATGTAACACTTTGGCAACTTTATATATAAGTGCCAAAGTCTGCTATGTTCTGGAGTACATGGTTTCTAAATGTATTCTTTATAATTCTGCAACCTCCATCCACATGGATAAAACTTTTTGGTTGAGAATGTTAAAAGTACACATATTACACTGCGGAGATTTAAGAACTACTTTTTGCCTTCTACTTCATTAAATATGCGTAACAGAATTTATACCTCACACTGAAGTCCACAGCATATGAATACAACTTTTTTTGGTATAAAAACCATTTATAAGATACTTCATTGTGACTAATTTGAACTGCATGTGAAGCATAGGGTCACAGATTGACAGTGCCAAATTTTACTGAAACCAGTTGAAAAGTTTAAAAAAAACACGTTAACAAACAGACTACACATGACATCAATATGTGTTCATACGCATCCAAGAATTTGCTGCAGACAGGTAAAGCAGGCAGTTAAAGTAGCCACAGCTTCAAGCTAATGACGTGTATCTATGTTACCTGACAGCCTGCTGGTACTCCGTCAGCTCATAATAGGCTTTGCCAAGCAATGACAGGACCCAGCCTGTGTTATACTGCTGTGGCGGAAGATTGTTTAAACAGTCAATGGCCTTCCGGCAGTTGAACTGGGACAAGTGGAGGTACGCTGTGCCCAGTTCCCGCAACAAAGCCATCAACCCTTCTGGAATAGAATAAACAACTCTGAGAATAATGCAGATAACAACATGTTCTAGTGGAATGTATTTATTTAACTATGAGATAACCAACATCAAAGTGAAATGCTGTAAAGAAACATAGCTTTCTTACTTGTTCATCTAAAATTCTTTGGAGTAAACTGCCAGTACAAACACAACTCTTTCCCCCCCCCCCCCCCCCTTTAAAAATTTAAACAAAAAATTTTCTTTT
>Ga0123354_10000387_pt1 | contig 42194 bp, 35 predicted proteins | sample TergutLab28metaG_2_FD_97872 | JGI IMG/M metagenome (GOLD analysis project Ga0123354, IMG submission 97872) | Labiotermes labralis P4 segment gut microbial communities from Petit-Saut dam, French Guiana - Lab288 P4 | ecosystem: Host-associated > Arthropoda: Insects > Digestive system > Gut ... | reverse complement strand
TACCACGGCTCCATGGCCTACAAGCGCCACGAGATGATCCACGGGACCGAGACGGACGAAAAGCGCCTGAAGTTTCTCTACGCCTGGCTCACCAAAAACCAACGCCGGATCATCGGCTATTCCGACGAATTTTACGCCAACATGGCCAAGGTGCTGGACGATTGCCTGCTCGCGCCCGGCGCGCATGAGCGTTTTGCGCCGCTTCGCGCCCTGCACCAGGAAACCTTGAGCAAATACAGCTACATCCAGCAGGCCCGCAAGGTGAAAAGCCTCGAAGACATCCTGGCCCGCCACGCCAAGGGACACAAGCTCTCCGCCCTGGCCAAACTGCGCGCCTACTGCGACGTCCTCTCCGACCTCAAGTTCGAGATAACCAATTATTTCGACGAATTGGTCGAACAGGTCATGCGGCTCTCCGACGCCCTGCTCCACGACCGCTATCTGCGCGTGAATTTTCTCAGCCGCAAAGACGACGACCTCTCCGAGTACGGCCTCTCGGTCAAAAAGATGTACGGGCGCCTCGTGTCGCTCTCCGACGAATTCGCCGGCATCCGCAAGCGCCGCGCGGAACCGGCGAAATCCGCAGCCCAGAATGTCCTTACCCTTTAAGACGTAAAAGGAGTCCCCATGGACGATCTCTTCGTCACGCCGCTTAACGCCTGGCACAAGGCCCACAACGCCAAAATGGTCCCCTTCGCCGGATGGGAGATGCCCGTGCAGTACTTAGGCATCCTGGCCGAACACCAGCACTGCCGCGCCAAAGCCTGCATCTTCGACATCTGCCACATGGGCGAGTTTCGCCTCAAAGGCGCGGGCGCAAAAGACGCCCTGGCCCGCGCCGTCACCCAAAATCTCGATACCCTGGCCCCCGGCAAGTGCCGCTACGGATTCTTGCTGAACGCGCAGGGCGGCATCCTGGACGATCTCATCGTCTATCGCTTAGACGAGGACGAATTCATGCTGGTGGTCAACGGCGTGTGCATCACCTCCGACTTCGCGGCCATAAAAGACCGCCTGCCCGGCTCTCTCACGTTTACCGACATCTCCGAGGCCACCGCCAAGATAGATCTGCAAGGCCCCCTGTCCTGCGATATACTGGGCCGGACGCTCCCCGGAGACTGGTCCGGGCTTGGGTATTTCAGCTTTCGCAAAATCTCCTTCGAGGGCGCGCCGATGCTGGTCAGCCGTACCGGCTACACCGGGGAGCTGGGCTACGAGTTCTATCTGAGCGCCGGCAAGGCCCTGATCCTGTGGGAAAAGCTGGCCGCCGATGCTGACGTCCTCCCGGCCGGGCTTGGCGCGAGAGACACCCTGCGCCTGGAGATCGGCTATCCTCTTTACGGACAGGATCTGGACACGGACCACACTCCGGCCGAGGCCGGATACGCCGGGATGCTCACCTCCCAGGCGGATTTCACGGGCAAACCCCATGCCTTTACGGTGCGCGAGTCGCTTATCCCGCTTACCATTGAGGGCCGCAGAAGCGCCCGGCACAACGACATAGTTTGTCTGCCCAGCGGGCAGGAGGTCGGCCGCGTGACGAGCGGCTCGTTCTCGCCCACGCTCGGCCACTGCATCGCTCTGGCGTATGTACAGGCCGAGGCCGCCGGTGGGACGGATTTTATGGTCAAGGCCGCCAAGACCGAACTTCCCGCGAAAAAGACGGATCTGCCGTTCTACAAAGGAGGCTCGGCCAGAAAGAAGCTGGCGTAACGCAATGAAAGGAAAAAAATCCCGCCGTGAAGGCCACGGCGCAACGCTTGACCGCGACGCGCTCATCGCGCTTTTCAAAGCGCGGGGCAAGCCGCTTGGCCTGCGCGATATTCTGGCCGGGCTTGGCGCGCAGAAGGTTCATAAAGCCAAAATACTGCATCTTTTGGACGCCTTAACCATTGATGGCCGCATCATCCGGCTCGGCGAGGGATCGCGGCGCGACGCGGGCCGAAGGCGAGACAGGTCTCACGGAGAACAAGGTTCGCAGGGCGGCGTCTGGGGACTCTCCGAGCGCATGAACCTCGTGACCGGACGCCTGGAGATACAGCGCTCCGGGGTCGGGTTCGTCCTGTGCGACGACAAGCGGCGAAAAGACATCTTCATCGCCCCGCGCGACTTCGGCGACGCCTGGCATGGCGACCGGGTGGCCGTTGCCGTCACCCGCCAGCGCGGGACCAAAACCGAAGGCCGGATCGTCCGGATTTTGGAGCGCGCGAGCCTTACGGTCCCCTGCCGAGTGGAGCGTTCCCTGCGGCCCGGCATGTATCTGGCGCGGCCGGCCGATCCCCGCCACAGCCACGCCTTCATCCTGGAAATCCCCTCGGATATTGAGGCCCCGAAGCCCGGCGAAGCGGTCATCGTCTCGGCCGGGGACAAGCTCGATACGAATCTCTACGCCGCCACGCTTGTGGAACGCCTGGGCAGCGAAACGGACGTGGCCGTGCAGGAACGCCTGGTAAAGCTCTCCCACCGCGTGCCCGGCCCCTTCCCCAAAGACTGCCTGGACCAGGCCGCGCTTTTGCCCGCCAAGCCAGGCCCAGCCGACTTCGCGGGCCGCCGGGATCTGCGTTCCCTCGGCTTCGTCACCATAGACGGGGAAACGGCCCGCGATTTCGACGACGCCATCTTCGTCAGGCAAGAAAGGGCCGGTTTCAGGCTCTGGGTGGCCATCGCCGACGTCTCCCACTACGTGCCCGAGGATTCACCGCTCGACCGCGAGGCCAAAGAACGCGGCAACTCCTTCTATTTCCCCCAGTCCGTCGAACCCATGTTCCCGGAGGCCTTGTCCAACGGCCTGTGCAGCCTAAATCCCCACGTGCCGCGCCTGGCCATGGTGGCGGAAACCGACTTCTGCGCCCAGGGCGTCGCGGGTGAGAGCCGCTTCTATCCGGCCGTCATCGAAAGCAAGCGCCGTCTCACCTATTCCCAGGTCAACCGCGCCCTTTTTTTGGACGATCACGGCGAGCGCAAGGCCGTAGCCGACGCGCTGCCCATGCTAGAGCTTGCGGAAAAGCTCGCCCGCGCCATCCATGAGCGCCGCCTGGAACGCGGAAGCCTGGACTTCGATCTCCCGGAGCCGGAGATCATCTTCGGTCCCGAAGGCCAGGCCGTGAACATCCGGCCCAGAGAGCGCCATTTCGGGCATCAGATCATCGAGGAGTTCATGGTCGCGGCCAACGAGGCCGTGGCCCGTTTTCTCACACAAGCGGGCAGGCCCCTGCCTTACCGGGTCCATCCCGAGCCGGACCCGGACAAGCTGGAGACGCTTTTTACCATCCTGACCCGCGCGGGGATGGTCCTTTCCCCCAAGGCCAACCAGCCTACCCCCAAGGCGCTCCAAAATATTCTCGAGAGCGCCCGGGGCACGGACATGGAGTTTCTGGCCAGCAGGCTTATGCTGCGCGCCATGATGCAGGCCAAATACAGCACCATAAACCTCGGCCACTACGGCCTGGCGTCCGAGTGCTACTGCCACTTTACCTCGCCGATCCGCCGCTACGCCGACCTCATGGTGCACCGGGGCCTCAAGGCCGCTCTCTCCGACGCTGCGCCGCCCATGAAGGTCAAAAAGATGCAGGCCGTCTGCGACCACATAAGCGCCCAGGAACGCGTAGCCATGGAGGCCGAGCGCGAAATCCAAAAACGCATGACCGTGCTTTTCCTGCAGGGCAAGGAGGGGCAGCGTTTCGAGGGCATTGTATCCTCCCTGGCCGACTTCGGCTTCTGGGTGGAGATGACCGATGTCATGGCCGAGGGCATGGTGCGGCTCTCCACGTTAAACGACGATTACTACGCGTTTTTCCCGGAGCGCCAGGAGCTTCTCGGACAGCGGTTTGGGCGCCGCTTCCGGCTCGGACAGCACGTCAAGGTGGAGCTGACCGACGTGCATCTGGGCAGGCTGGAAGTGAATTTGAAGCTGGTTGATGATGGAGCCGAACCCCAAAACGGCGAAATCGCGCCCGTCAGGCGGACGCGCAAGCCCGCGCGTCCCAAGAGCGGAAAACCTACTCACAGGAAGGGACGCGGCAGACGTTGACCTAAAGGCGGCGAGGCTGTGCGGGAGCGAGCCGGGTAAGGATCGTCTTCAAATCGATCCGTCCCGGCTCGCCGAGCATAGTTGAGCCGCCAAGAAAGCACCTCAACTTTTCAAAACTAAATTTCTCTTCCCGCCGCGAGCGCCTCGTCAATATACGGCGGAATAACCACCCCGGCGCGGGCCAGATTGTCTCTGGCCGTGCCCACCTGGTCCAAAGTGACCCCAGCGTTTTTCCAGTACGCGGCCGGATCGTCCAAAAAGGCCGTGATGACCGCGAGCGCCTCCGGGTAGGACCGTACCAGATGGCAGCAGTTCACTATCCATTGGGGTCCAAGCGGCGGGATCTCCGTTGCGCCGCCCGCCATCCCGACCGTATGCGCCAGGGAGACCTCCTGGAACTGCTCAATCACCTTGCGCCACAGATGCCCGCCTCCCTCGCCCAAGCCGATGGGGTCCACAAACACGTAAGGCGCGGGCAGGCAGTGCCCTATCTTCATAAAGGTGAGCGCCATGTTGATCTCGTAGCTCGTACCGTAGCCGCCGATGTTGAACACCTTAAAGAGCGAGCGGCGGTCCAGGATGTCCTGGCGGGTGTTTAACGCCAGGTTCACGAACTGCACCACGGCCTCAGGGGAGAAGTTCGTGGCCTGGCCGATCTTTTCGCCGTCGATGCCGACGCCTATGCGGTAGATGCCGAGCTTCGCCGCCGCGTCGTCGGCCGCCTTCATAAGGCCCGGACCGCTGCCGTGCGCTATGGCCAGCCCCTGCCCCAGACGCTTGTCCGCCGCCAGGGCGGCAAAAAAATCCCGCAGCTGCGGCAGCAGAATGGGCGCGGCGGCATCCACCGCCGACCCGAAACAGGCCACGGTGGTGTGAATCGTATCCAGACGTTCCTTGCCGTCTTGCGTCACCCAGAAGCCGTGCTTGAACTCCCGGACGTGGCACGTCTCCCCATCCTCAAAGAGCATGTAAAAGAGCATCCCTTCCTGCGAGAGGCGGTGGATTTCCTCATACGAGGACTGATCCAGATAATATTGCGGCGCGCCGCCGTTGGCCGCTCTCCCCGCTCTCATGGTAATGCTTCGTATGACCACCACCCCGACGCCGTTTCGTTTCAGCACCCGCAGGGTGTCCACAGGCGGCAGGGCGTCGCACACGAACACCTTGGAAAGGCTCTGCTCGCCGCCCACGTATTTAAGATCCTGCAAAAACGGCCGGAAGCGCTTGGGTATCTCGCCGTCCGCCAGAACCGACTCCGGCACGTTGCCGCGCGCGCACTCGTAGATGAGCCGCCACTGGAACTCCGGTATCCAGCGGCCGTCCTCCTGTTCCCAGGGGATGTTCACGATGCGCCCGGGCATCATGATGCGCCCGTAAATGCCGCCCTGCTCCGGGGCCTTGGTCACCTCGTCGAAGAGTGATTCGCAGGCCGGAGTGCTGAAGATGTCCGTCACTTCCGCAAAGTCCACGCCGCGGGTCAAAATCGCCGCGGCCTTGCCGGGTTTCAGCACCCTGTCCGCGATGGCCGCCACCAGTTCGTCCGCCGGATAGAGCCGCAGCCGCACCCGCAAATCGCGGCATGTGACCGGCGTTTCGCCCTTGTTGTATATCTCCACCTGGCGCGGGGTGGTGATGCCCGAAGTGCGTACCCCGTCCAAAAGCCGTGACGCCAAGTGGAACACGTCGGGATGCGAGAGACGGCGCGAGATAAACGCCATGTAGGGGCCAAGCGATATACGCACGGCGCTGACCAGAAATTCCTTGGGCGCGATCGCCTCGGAAAGCCCGGAAGGCGCGGGCTGCTGAAACAGCGAAAGCCCGAGCTTGCCGCGCACGACCATCTCGGAAAAATTGCGCGGGATTAAAATAAGCCGCTGGGAAATGACGTAGCGCAGATTCTCCATGGGCAGATGCACCACGCCTTTGGCGTCGATCTCGTGGTTTTGGGGCAGGAGCATCTTTTCCTGAGCCAGCGCGTCAAGAATCTCCTGGCGCGACAACGCAGGCCCGGTCGGCACGAAAAGACGCCCGATGTCCACCGGAGCGCGCTCGGTCAGAGTCTGCAGATCGGAAAGCGACTCGGCCAGATATTTGTTCAGCGCGGTAATCACCACCGGGATTTCGATGGTTTTGGCGCTGTCCGACACGTCCGGGCCGCCTTCGGCGAAGTCGATGTCCAGGCCAATGCGCGAATGGCCGCTGCGGCCGCTTATGTCCAGATATTGAGAGAGGGGGCTGCCCTCGGCCTTTGCCTTTGCGCTGATGTCTCGCACCAAGCCCCGCAGGGCGTCGCTCACCTGGGTCAGGCGCATGACGCCGCCAAGCTGCGGAGCGGCCAGTTTCTGATTGAAATGAATGGCGCCGGCCTGGACCAGTTGTCCGTCGCCAGTGACGAATGGGGCTTGTTTCATTTGGGATCGTTCTCCGGTTTTGCGAGGGAGTTTTTACGGCGATTGCGCCGGACTGGCAACTGCCGTACTGTACAGATACCGATTTCAAAGACGCTTTGGAGCACATGGAATGAACAAAACGCAATGCCTGATTATCGGCAGCGGCCCGGCCGGTCTCTCCGCCGCCATCTACACCGCCCGCGCGGATGTTAAGACACTGGTTCTGGGCTGCGATCCCAAGGTGGCCGGGGAGTATGCGATAGACAACTACTTCGGCTTTGAGGAATCCATCTCCGGGCGCGATCTGATGGACCGGGGCCGCCGCCAGGCCGCCCGCTTCGGCGCGGATATCCGCTGCGAGACGGTTCTCGGAATCCATTTCGGCGACCCGGACGGATTTGTGGTCAAGACCGAACAGAGCGAATACCTGACGCAGGCGCTGATTTTAGCCACCGGGGTCAGCCGCAACCGCCCGAAAATTCCCGGCCTTGGCGACTATGAGGGCAAGGGCGTCTCGTACTGCGTCTCCTGCGACGGGTATTTTTTCAAGGGCAAGCCCGTGGTGGTGGCCGGAGAGGGTCTTTTCGCCGCCAATCAGGCCCTGGAGCTTTTGACCTACACCCCGAACGTCACCATCGTGACGCTGGGCAAAAAGCCCGCCATTCCGGCGGATTTTTCGGCGCGCCTCGATGCCGCCGGGATCCGCGTCGCAACCGGCGCCATCACGGCGCTTGGCGGCACGCTGGGATTGTCCGGTGCGCAAGAACTCTCCTCGGTATCACTTGAAGGCGGAGAGACGCTTGCGGCGCAGGGGCTTTTCATCGCGCAGGGCGAGGCGTCCAGCACGGACTTCGCCTATACGCTCGGCGTTACGCGCAAAGGGGCCTTTCTTGAGGTGGACGCCGCCATGCGCACCAATGTGCCGGGCGTGTTCGCGGCCGGAGACTGCACCGGGGGATTTTTGCAGATCGCGGTGGCCGTGGGCGAAGGCGCTCTGGCCGGGAAGAGCGCTATAAGCTGGCTCAAGGAGAAACGAACCGCTTGACGAGATCCGCTTCGCGGAATATGCTTTTTAATTCAGCGTGGATCGGGCCTATAGCTCAGTTGGCAGAGCTTCCGGCTCATAACCGGATGGTCCCAGGTTCGAATCCTGGTGGGCCCACCATAGCAGAATCTCACGAAGTCCCGTAAAGCCTAAAAATCCTTACGGGACTTCGCTTTTTTCAGAATAGACAGTCTCACATTCTCTCTGGAAGTCCCTAGACATACCCCATTTTTATTGGTATTCTTGTTGGCATATCGAGTTTGGCAAAAACCGATACCAACAAATTGAAACGCTTTGCCCTGCAAGGATTTCCTGGCTGTTGGTATCGTCTGTTGCCCTTGGAAACGGTGAATACCAACAGGACGACTCGGAGATACCAACATGACGCTTACAGACGCTTTTTTGCGAGGCTTGAAGGCCACCGGCAAGGTGCAAAAACATTCTGACGGCGGGGGCTTGTACATGCACGTCTCCCCCACTGGCGGCAAACTGTGGCGTCTGGCGTATCGTTTCGAGGGTAAGCAGAAAACCTTGAGCATGGGAGCCTATCCCACTGTATCATTGGCTGATGCCCGCGCCCGGCGACAAGAGGCCAAGGTTCAGCTTGTCCAGGGCATTGACCCCTGCGCCCACAAGAAAGCCGTCAAAACCACTGTCAGGGTGGAAGCCACAAACAGCTTTGAGGTGGTCGCCCGCGAATGGCATGACAAGCGCCAGGACTCTTGGGAGTCAAACTACGGGGACAAAATGCTTGAGCGGCTCGAAAAAGATATTTTCCCGTCGCTTGGAGCAAAACCCGTTCACGAGATAACCGCGCCGGAACTTTTGGAGGCCTTGCGCCGTATTGAGGCCAGGGGAGCCATAGAGACCGCACACCGCATGTTGCAGGCCTGCGGGCAGGTGTTCAGGTACGCCATCGCCACAGGCCGCGCGGAACGTGACATCTCCGCCGATTTGAGAGGGGCGCTTCGCCCGGTCAAGTCAACAAACCTCGCCAGCATCAAAGAGCCGAAAGCCATAGGCGTATTGCTGCGAGACATTGACGCCTATGGTGGAAATCTCATTGTCCGGGCCGCGTTACGCATGGCCCCGTACGTTTTTGTCAGACCTGGAGAGCTTCGGAAAGCCGAATGGGCAGAGTTCGACCTTGCTGGAGCGGAATGGCGCATACCCGCTGCCAAGATGAAAATGCGACAGGTTCATATCGTACCCCTTGCCCGGCAGGTGGTGGGCATCCTGGAAGACTTGCAACAATACACCGGGGCCGGATGCTTCCTCTTCCCGTCCATGCGGGCCAATAGTGCCCCCATATCAGACATGACCTTATTGGCGGGCCTGCGCCGCCTTGGTTACGGCAAGGAAGAAATGACCGTCCACGGGTTCCGTTCCATGGCCTCTACCCTACTCAATGAACAGGGTTACAATCGAGATTGGATAGAACGCCAGCTTGCTCACGGAGAGCGTAACAGCATCCGGGCCGCATACAATTATGCTGAATATCTACCGGAACGCCGGAAGATGATGCAGGAATGGGCCGACTATCTCGACCAACTCAGGCAGTTTTTCTAGCGTCCCAATAAATCAATTATATATGTAACTTCAGCTTGTTAACGTTATTTGCCCTTGGCTTTTGCCTTTCTATCGGCTATCGCATAATATATTAAAATACTTGACAGGATGATTGGCTGCAAACTTTGGCTCAGGCATCAAATCATACAAAAATTGCCATTAACAAATTTATCTCAACTTGTGAGGTCGCATGTCTTTTCCGATAACGATTCCGGGGCAAGCAAATCCCCTGACTTTTACTTTGGAGGCAGGGGAAACCTTGGTTCTTTTGGGGGCCAATGGAACAGGAAAATCAGCACTGGTTGCCTATCTACACAAAATTCTTGGCGAACATGTGATAAAAATATCAGCTATTCGCCAAAATTGTTTTGAGACTGGCAAACTCAGCATGTCGCAGTCTCAGCGTGACAACCTGCATGAAGCATTTAAATTAATGGATAGGGAAGATACTTCACGTTTTTTTGAACGTAACCCTTCAGAAAGAGCCAATTTACCCTTGTTTGATCTCGTAAGCTTTGAGAATAGAAGGGCTAGAAAAATTGCTACATTTATAGACTCGAATGACACTGAACGAGTCAATGCTGCCGTCAATGAAGCCTGCAACACGCATTCTGTCATCGCTCAAATAAATACATTATTTTCTTATTCAAATATGCCCATTGAAATATCTATTGGAGATAAAGAGCAGCTTTTAGCATCAAAAAATGGTTGTAGCCATTTTGATATTGCAGCTCTATCAGATGGTGAACGAAATTCTGTTATCGTTGCTGCTACCGTTTTAACCACACAACCTGGAACACTCATACTTATTGATGAACCTGAGCGACACTTGCATCGCTCAATAATAGTTCCTTTTGTAGTAGAATTAATCAAAATGAGAAGTGACTGCTCTTTTCTTATATCTACACATGAGATTACTCTTCCATCTAGCTTAGAATCGCCTCACATTTTGTTAGTCCGAGAATGTTTTTACGTAAATAGCAAGCCAGCCTCTTGGGATTTTGATTATATAGCCAAAAGTTCGCCAGAAAACGAAGAACTCTACGAAGGGCTAAAAAAGACATATTAGGAGCAAGGCGGAGAATATTATTTGTTGAAGGAAATGACGACAGCCTTGATCGCCCTTTATATAGCCTGATTTTCCCAGAAGTATCTGTTATTTCCAAGGCAGGATGCAGAGAGGTCGAACGGGCTGTTGTAGGCTTGAGAAATTCATCGCCATATCATTGGGTTGGGGCATTTGGCATCATTGATGAAGATAAGCGTTCTCCAGCAATAATAGATGAATTGATACAAAAAGGCATTTATGCCATTAAGGCTTATTCAGTGGAGTCGATTTACTATCATCCAGAGTTACAACGCAGAGCTGCAAGGAAATTGTGTGAAGCAACTACAGGAGGAAATGTAGAGCAAGCACTACATGACGCTCGAACGGCAGCTCTTCAAGCTATCAAAGATTCTAGAGACCATTTATGTAACCGCATTGTAGGAAAAACGCTTCGTACTATTGTTGAGAGCCAACTGCCCACGAAAAGCAACATTGAAAACGGGCAGGATTATAATATTCCGGTTGAAGTTCAAAAAGCGTTGAATGAAGAACATAGTTTTTTCGACGAGCTAATCGCAAATGGGGATTTGGAGGCCTTGATTTGTAGATACCCAATAAGAGAAAGCTCAACTATCGGAAGAATTCTTGAAAAACTTAATTTTGCAAACAGAGAGCAATACCAAGCTGCGGTGAGGAACATCATAAAAGACGATGAGGAGGCACTTAAGCTTGTCAGAAGCTTTTTTAGCACTTTGTATGAAGATATAAAATCGGACACAAATGGAACTCCACAGTAGTTGCCCCATCAGCTTTGTCTCAACACGTTCAAAACGGCTTTTTCCCATCCATCTATAAAAATATGGGTCTATTTTGGGGGTTTTTAGCATGCCTCATTATTGGACCATGCTGAAATAATGCTATTTTTGTTCATAATGAGCAGATTATCTTGATGGGTTGAGAGAGGCAAAACCGTAGGTGAAAATCTCTAACGGCATCAGGAGAGAGTTGTGGAAAATCAAAGATGGTTGACCGGCAAGAAAGTGATGGAGACGTATGGAATAGACGCCGAAGAGCTTGGAGATGAATGCTACAAGGGGAAACTGCAAGCATACCAAAAAGGTAAGGAAGTAGTTGAGGAAACAATGGTTGAAAAAATACCGCGTTATGTTCCGAAAGACACAAGCCCTCGTGATCATGCACAGCGCGGCGTGAATGTCACATGGTCTTTTAATTGGGGCGATGAGGGAATAGCTCCATCGGCAAGAGCATATAACTCCGGGGATGAACTACATTATGCTTTCGATATTTACCGACGTAAGGACGATAGCATCATACCTTTAAGAGAATATGCTCGCTTGTTTCCATTCAGATTTGAAGACTATAAAAAAGTTTACATCAAACGTGAACATTCTGAATGTTATGAAATATATTATCCTGTTAGTGAGGACAGTGAACTATATGTAAGAATTGAGAAAGCATACGAACAAGATATTTCAAAAATGAAATTCAACCCTGCCGATGTACTGGACTGCTTTGACAGTGATAATGAAGAGAAAATCGTAACACCTACCAAAGAGGCAGTACCAGCGAAAACTCCCACCACGCCTGCAACCTTGCCCCAAGGCGGTTCCAGGCCGGAATCCACAAAAATTACAGCCACAACGGAAGCTTGCAAATTGATTATTAGCGCTATTCAACAAGATAACCACCTTGACGCGCAAGGCAAAATTGGCCGGAAAGAATTTGTGGATTTGGTTCAAGACTCCATGAAAGCGCAGGACGGGGAAAACTTTCAAGTGACAGCAGCCAGAAACATGTTCGCCACCTCGCCAGAGCTTGAGCAATTTAAGCGTCAGCGCGGAAGAAGAAAGAATCAGTAAAAAAAACAATAGGTCAAAATCAGCGAACAAAAATCGCAAATCAACAAATGCCCTCAAGTGGGCATTTTTATTTTCGTAACGAGTTTTCCTGAAAGACTGCCTCTCGGAGGGCTTGTTTAGCCCAAAGGAGGCTTTTTTCATGCAATCACTTACTCAATGTAGCGGCAGGGTTTTGAGGGCGAAGGACGCGGCTGCGTTTCTTTCCATCGGAGTATCAACTTTTTGGCGATGGGTGAAAGACGGACGGCTACCCAAGGGAACGCGCCTTAGCGCGAGGGCAACGGTCTGGAAGATCACCGATCTGGAGGCTTTTCTTGAACGGCAAGTCGCCCACCAAGGGGGTATGTCATGTCAAGCGTAGACAGCACTCCCCCCTTCCTGCCCCCTGTGCTTGAGAACATACCACAAGAGCTACGAGAGTCGCCGCAATGGGTCGCCTGGATTGCTGTACCCAACCCCAAGAGGGGGAAACCCGACAAAGTGCCGGTGAATGCGAAAACCGGCAGGCCAGGGAGTACCACCAACCCGGAAACCTGGGCATCTTTTGATGTGGCCGCCAAGTTTTACCAGGGCAAGCTTGGAAAACTCCATACAATATGGACCAGAGACGGCAACAAGACGGGCCCTATCGCTGGCGTGGGCTTCGTCTTGACCGAAGATTCCCCATTCGTGGGTATCGACATTGACCACTGCATTGATTCACAGGGTAATATTGCCTCATTTGCGCAGCAGATCATAAACCGAATGGGAAGTTATACAGAGGTATCCCCCAGCGGAACAGGGATACGCATCTTTGTAAAAGGCAATATGCCCACATCCGGGTTCAAAAATACGGACGTTGGTCTGGAGGTCTATAAGAGCAAGCGTTACCTGACTGTAACTGGTCGTCCTCTTCGTGAGTTCCAGATTGTAGAAAATCAGGGAGCCCTTGATTCTCTTACGTCAGAATACAAATCTGATGCACACAAGAAGAAAGAGCCTCCACTTATGAAACAGAAACAAACCCATCCAAGGAAGGAACCTCGCAATGATATTGACCAGATGGAACATATTTCTGTATTAAAGGATGATTCGATCCTGCATGAAAAAATACTTGCATCAAAAAATGGCGATTTGTTCACACAACTCTATTTTGAAGGAGATATATCAAACTATCCAAGTCAATCTGAGGCAGACCTGGCCTTGTGCAACATTTTGGCCTTCTGGACAAGGAAGAATCCAGAGTGGATAGACAGGCTTTTCCGGGACAGCGCGCTTCACAGACCGGAAAAATGGGATAGCGTGCGCGTCAGAGGAGAAACATACGGCGAAGCCACTATTGCCAAGGCTATCGCCAGCACAACTGCCGTTTACGATCCCACCGACACATCCGACAGTTCCGACAGTGAGGCAATAGAAACGAAAGGAAATCTCTTTCTGCCTCCACCGCCGCCTGTGCCTCTAAAAGCTTTCCCGCCACAGGTGGCCACCCTACTGAAAGAGGCTTCAGCAGCCTTTACCGTACCCATGCAGATACAGGAGTAGATGAGGCGTCCGGCTTTCTCCAACGCTTCATGCTGATTCGGGCGGAACGCAATGAGCCTTCATACTGGACAGAAACTTCTTTATCCCAGGAATCCATGGCATTGCTTGATTGTATAGCGAGAGTTTTATGGGCATGGGATATTGAGTATGACGCAAGTGGCCATCCTACAGAAAAGGTAATTTCTGTTTCTGAACAGGCCAAAACTATCTTCATTGAATGGTTCAACGGGATTGCTCAAGAAGAATACTTTTCACAAAACGCCGCCCTACTCTCCAAATTGAAAGGACAGGCGCAACGCCTCTGCCTGTTTCACCATCAACGATGCAACTGCCGCTGTGCAGCGGGAATATGGCCCGTCAGAATACCTTTCCATGCCACTGGTGTTCGGGGTGGACGTGGCCCGTTTCGGCGGCGACAAGAGTGTTGTCTTTCCGCGTCGCGGCCTTGTGGCGCAAGCCCCAATTATTTTGTCCGGCCAGGATAATGTCGAGGCCGCTGATCGTATTGTCAGCCTGTACCACGAATACATGCCCCACAGCATCTTTGTGGATGCCGGACAGGGCCAGGGCGTGATTGACATTCTCAAACGGAACTTGCGTTGCGTGTACGAGATACCCTTTGGCGGGCAGGCGCTGGACCCGGCCAAGTTCATCAACCGGCGTTCTGAAATGTGGTTTTTGATGCGCGAATGGATACGGAGCGGTGGAAAGATACCGGACACGCCGGAACTGGTTTCCGAGCTTTCCGCGCCGGTCTATTCCTTCAACGCCACCGGGAAAATTCAACTTGAGAAGAAGGAAAGCATCAAAGAGCGTATAGGGCGGTCACCTGACCTTGCTGACGCCCTGGCGCTGACCTTTGCAGTGCCGGTGATGCCGGACGTTGGGGACAGGCAGGAATATGCCATCACGCAGCGATATGCCCTTGGGGCACGAAGCCTTTTCGGGAATCACAACGATTACAACAATGACGACAATGACGACGATTACGGCAGCCCATCGCGGCAGAAGTATGCTGATGGAGTGGACAGGTCTCTATTTTCGTTATGGGAGTAACGTAGATTCCTATGTAAGGTAGCCACTTCATTCAGTGCAATATTTGTTGTATGCATCAATAGACCCTCTAATCCCATGTTCAGCAGATGAACGTAACAATTTGCAACCTATTTCTCTATCTCGAATTACTCCATTCCCCGTCAGATACAACATACCAAGATAACCTTGAGCATCCGCATTCCCTTGTTCTGCTGACTTTTTAAATAACTGAGCGGCTCTAAAATAATCCTCTGGGACACCTTTTCCTAACATATACATTTTGCCAAGCTCACATTGCGCCTCTACAAGTCCTTGTTCAGCAGCTTTCTGATACCATTGTGCAGCCTTGACTTCATCTTTCTGGACCCCCTTCCCCTCAGCATACGCCCACCCTAAAAAGCCTTGTGCAAATACAAATCCTTGTTCAGCGGCTTTCTGGTACAGTTGCGCAGCCATGGCTTCATCTTTCGGAATGCCTTTCCCCTCTGCATACATCCTGCCCAAAAGGGTTTGCGCCAAAGGGTATCCTTGCTTTGCGGATTTATTATACCATTGTACAGCCTCTATTTCATCTTTCAGCACACCATTGCCGCTAGCATATATCTTACCAAGTTCACATTGTGCCCAAGCATCTCCTTGTTCAGCAGATTTTTTATACCATTGCGCAGCAATAACTTCATCTTTTGACACACATTTCCCTACAGCATACATATCACCCAAAAGGACTTGCGCCGTTGAATTTCCTTGTTCAGCAGATTTTTTGAACCATTGTAATGCCTTGGTGCAGTCTTTCAACACACTTTCCCCATCGGTATACATGAACCCCAAAGAGATTTGTGCCTTAGCATCCCCTTGCTCAGCGGCTTTCTGAATCGCCGCAAAATCTAAAATTTGTTGCCCGGCGGCCAGAGTATTTCCTTGTACAACAGATTGTTTTGATACAGAGTTAGCTTCATCTTTCGATAGACTTTTCCCCTCAGCATACATCTCACCCAAACGGACTTGTGCCGTGACATTTCCTTGCTCGGCAGTTTTCTTATACCGTTGCGCCTCATTGGTTTCGCCTTGTGTCTGTCCAGATGCTGCCTGGGACTGTGCAGTAGATTGTTGTGAAGCAATCGGCAGAATTGGAGTCTCGTCAGCAATTTTCTTGTACGTCCCACCCAAATATCCGCCCACGCCACAATACCATGTAAAGCTATCTGCATCTATTGTAACAAATCCACTTTTTGAAAAGTCAAAATTAATAATGCATCCTTTTTCTCCTCTAAATATAAACTTCTTATGATTGACACGTTCAGCTATTTCTGGTTTATCTTTATCACCAACACCACATGAAAATTCTGACCCATTTGGCGGATAATTGATATTTGTACTACTAATAATAAAATTAGCATTCCCATTTTTTGTTTCAGAAAATATCAATGTTCCATTTCCCCATTTCCCATTATTCATTTTATATTTACCAGTTAAATTACCATCTTGAGCGAATACTACAGAATAAACCAAAAGAGCAGTTATGATTGCAATAATAGACCTCAAAAGTCTCCTCATCATAGCCTCCGTGCGCGTTAGGGCTGACTTCCTGGATGCTTTGACCTCATATTAATAAAACATCGCCGTAAACTGCTCATTTCCTATTTGGCCTACGCCTGTGCCGCGCCTACCTGTTGATGCAAATCTAAAGAAACCTGACCTACCATCGGAACACGTTACCGTGCCTTCGCCAGAACGCCGTGTGACGCTGACATATAGCCCGGAACAGGTAGCGCCTTTGCTGGTAGTGAAGTTAATCTGTCCACTTCCATCGGGGTCTGCTGCAATACTGCCAGAGATTGTTTCTCCAGAATTCATGCCTTGGCCTTGTACATTGAGGCGCATTGCACAACCAGACGCAACACAAGTCAAAAGCAGCACTAGAACACAATAAAGAGAAGGAGCATACTTCCGCATACGTTCTCCTATCTTATTACATGGTTTTCGAGGGGCACTTCACACCGACGGCCTTCATTGAACCCCCGCGACCTAGCTTGCCAGGCCGTCTCGTGAAATTTTGTATGTCCTAAAAAATATTTTTTCTCATCTTTAGAACATGAAATATCACCTTAAGGACAAGGCGCAGAAAATAGCAACAGTCTATGTTGGCAAAATGCCAAAAAAGACCATTTATCCCGCATTTGGGCCAATCATGCGTCGGTTCAGACACCTAAAGGACTTGACCCAAGACGAGCTTGCGGCGCGTCTTGAAATTGCGCCGTCATACGTGAGCCGTTTGGAAAGTGAGATAAAAAAGCCCTCTATCGAGATGCTTTTCCGGCTTGCGGATGCCCTGGAAGTTCCGGCAACGGCTATTATTGCGGAAATGGAAAAGGAAAGACGCTTCACCTAAGTACCTCCCATTGCCTTGCGCTCATCCTTAGCGCTGATAGGCCGTACGAAATCTATAGTCTGTAGACTTGTAATCTGTAGACCCAACGGATGCAAGCGCTACTCTCGTGCAATGAAAACCGCACGAGAAAAGCGCATGAAACTCCGGCTGTTAGCTGCGAAACGCATCCGGCAGATTCGGGAAGGGAAAGGGCTCTCTCAAGAGGGGTTGGCTGGTATCGCTGAACTCCACCGCACTTACGTCTCAAGCGTAGAGCGGGGAGAAAGGAATATCTCTGTGGACTCGCTGGAACGTCTTGCCGATGCTCTTGGTGTGGACGTTAGGGCTTTTTTCGAGCCGGAGTGATTGCTTCCGGTTTGCGGATACCCTTGAAATTCCGTACCGGCTCTCATTGAGGAAATGGGAAAAGGAGAGGCATAGCGCCGAATCATCACGGCGGCGGGAGTTTTGCTTCCAAGGGTCGCAAGGCACAGCCACTTGCCAGTCCCAGTTGTGACCTGTGGGTACATCGGGTATACTTAAAGAGATATCGGGAGAGTTATGCCATTGCCATACTCATTACGGGGCAATCCTGCCAAAGAGCGCTTTTTGCGAGAATATCCCGATACAAAATGTCTTGAGCATACTGTTCTATTAGCGCGAGAACCTGACGAATGCTGTTGCGGTAGACCATTAGATGGTGAGTATTATCTTTTCTCTTATGGGCCTGAAGAGAATAGGCAACAATTCCTTGCGGGGCCAAATTGCGGCGAACGGCTAGTTGAGATTGGTAATCTTGACGTACCAGATTTTTTCGATCTATTCATTCAAGATGAATCAGTAAGTGCTGAGCAAAAATTGGAGCGATCTGAGCATATTCGGGAGACACATGAAAATATTGTTGAATTACCTGAAAATAAAGAAATGCGAAATGCTATTTCGCTGCTTTTTTGCCTTTGGGAATATAGGAATAGAGAAGGAGTTTTGTCAAAAATAAGAAAAACACTGAAAGAAAATCCACTACAAAATGTAGGGGAGAAGCGTATCAATATATTAAATAATGCCATAAGGACGACAGCGATAAACCATTATAAAAAAGAAATGACGTTACGCCAAATGTTTCAAGAAGTTGTATTAACACATAGTCGCCGCGCAAGGACATTCAGTTTTCAATTCCTCGAAAATCGCTGTAGAGAATTTGGGATACAGTGTTATTTGTAACACATTCAGAAGAAATCTCTAGCAAAAGCAAGTTTTTGAGGGAAAATTTAGAGAAGCAAGCCAAGGAGAATTAGAATGAGTGAATTTACTGTCGGAGAGTTAAGAGACCAACTCAAGGGGATAGATGCGAATGCGAAACTATCTTTCGCTGGAGGATTAACATTCTATAGAATAAAACACTGGGGCGACAATGAGTTCTTAATAGAATTTGATGAACCAGAAGGATATCTATCCGAAACATTCAAGAAGAATAATCCTGGTGTTAAAGTCGTTTTTATGGATGTTAGCGACTTAGACGAATCTAGCCCTGTTAACGCTATCAATATCGAGGTTCGATAACGCGCATCACCAACGTAGCACCATTGCGGTCTACTTTTTGCTTGATGACGATTTCCATCGCGGAGTTTCAGAGGCGAAGTCTCCGATCAGCCACAAAAGGGTCTTGTGCCCACGTTGCACAAGCTGGCCCTCGGTGATAGTGTCTGGGTAAAACGAGGTTTGATTATGTCTCAATCAATTATTGCTGGTCAAAAAGCCTCATTTGAAAACGCTTATGGCCTAGTGACGCAATTTATCGAAGTCTGTCCAGACAACATCTGGACGAAAAAATTCGGAGGTTGGCCCGTATGGCAACAGATATATCATGCGCTGGGTGCTTTCCAGTTCTTTACACTTCAAGATGGCGAGACGCCGGAGCAAGGGCTGTATCCGCCGGAGGTCAACAGTTTTCAAAGCACCCCGGATGTGGCCCCCGCGAAAAAAGATATGCTGGAATACGCCGCCCGCATGAAAACGAAGGTGGATGCCTACATACATGCCCTGAAGGATGCTGATCTGCCCAACATCAACCAAGGTTTGACGGCCAGGATAAAGGCTCTCGGCAGGTCGCACGAGTTCAGTCACTCTCAAACCTTGGCGATGCTTTCCGGGCACACCATGTACCATCTCGGTTCCTGTGACGCAGCGCTACGGGAGCATGGACTGAAGGGCGTTTTTTAAGAAGAGGCGCTCCCGGTCGGAAAAGAGAGTGACCCCCACCTATACGACACCGGAGAAAATTGTTGGTATTTTAGTTGGTATTGCAAAAACACCTCCAAAAATATATCAACAATAATGAAAGGTTGCCGTAAACATTCTATAGGTGGTGGGTCAAAATGTCCCACGAACACATGCGGACACTCGCCGACAAAATCATCGCGTTTAACGCGGCCTTAAAATTCACCAGCCCTCTGCCTAGCGGCATCGCCGTGATGAACCCCTTTCGCGAAAACAAGGGGGCGCTGGCAGCCTCTTCGGCGTTCTACAAAAAATACTACAGCGACAATGAGCCGCGCTACCTGATACTTGGCATAAACCCCGGCCGGTTCGGCGCGGGACTGACCGGCGTCGCCTTCACCGACCCCAAACGGTTGCGGGAATACTGCGGCATCACGTCGTATGAAGGCCCCGACGCCCATGAACCATCCAGCGTGTTCGTATATTCCATGATCGAACAGTACGGCGGGGCGGAAAAATTCTACTCCAAGTTCCTCATCACCTCGATCTGTCCTTTAGGATTTACCGTCAAAGGCAAAAACGGCAAGGACGTCAATTACAACTACTACGACAGTAAAGAATTGGCCGACAGCGTGCGGGATTTCATGGTCGAATGTCTGACGAAGGAGCTTGCCTTCGGCATGAGAAGGGAAGCCTGTTTTTGCTTTGGCACGGGAAAAAACGAAAAATACATCACCGCTTTGAACAAAGAATATGGATTCTTCGGCAAGGTGATCGCCCTTGAACATCCGCGCTACATCATCCAGTACAAATCAAAGCGGATGCAAGACTATATCACGAAATATATTCGTAATTTCAATATGCTGCCATAACACAAGCGGGAGACTTGCACTCTCAGGCGGCTTGGTATAGGAGGATTGGTTGCGGAAAAAAGAGCAACAACCGGACTCCCTGGAACGCTCTAGTAAGGACGATTCATTGGCGAAACGCGCGCGATTTTCTCTTCGGGCTTGTGCCGCACAGCAAAAACACATGAAGGTGCTTTGCCAGGGGTCTCCCTGCAACGCACCTTCATTCTTTGGCGGCGCCATGCTGATCCGCGAACTCGTAAGCTTAATCGAGCGCATAGCTCCCCCCCGCATGGCCGCCGACTGGGACCACAGCGGGGTGCAGGTCGCGGCCCGGGCGACGGAAATCTCACGGCTGGCCGTCACCCTGGACCCCATCCCGGAAACCGTGGCCCAGGCCCTCGACTGGGGCGCGCAGTTCATACTCGCCCATCATCCCCTGGCCAAGACGCCCCGCTTCCCCGACCGCCTGGACATATTGCACGAGACGCTGAGGCTCGTCCTCTCCAAGGGCGCGTGGCTCTACGCCGCCCATACCCCTCTGGACTGCGCCCCGAACGGTCCGGCCGCATGGCTTGCCGAGGAACTCGGTCTCACTCGCCGGGAAATTCTCGATCCGTGCGGGGCGGACCCGGCCGATGCTTACGGTTTCGGCCTCATCGGCGATTTGCCCGTTGCCCAGCCCATCGAATCATTTCTGGACAAAATCTGGGCGCTTGTTCCCCGGTCCTTCCTGACCTTTATCGGCAAGACGCCTGAACGCGCGCGCCGCGTGGCCTACTGCACGGGTTCAGGCTCGTCTCTGGCCTGGCGCGCCTTTGCCCAAGGCGCGGACGTCTATCTTACGGGCGACGTCACCCATCACACGGCGCTGGATATCGCGCCCCTGGGACTCACCATCGACTGCGGCCATCAAAGCCTGGAAGCGGAAATGATGCGCCGCCTGACCGATACCCTGGCGGAGAAAACACGGGACGCGTCCCTTGAAATACGTTTTTTCGAAAGCGCCGACCCCCTGCGGGCGGCGCTTAGACCCTGACTCGCAACTTACATCGGAGACGGCATGTACCAGAAACAGATCGAACAGTTGGTGATGCTCCAGCAGATAGACGGCGAGATCCTCTCGCTCAAAAAGGAGCTGGAGGACGCCCCCCGGCAGATCCAGGCCCTTGAGAAAAAGCGCGAGGATATCGAAACGCAGCGCGGCATCATAAAAGACAAGCTGGAATACCTCACGGGGCAGTTGAAACGCCTGGAAACCGACATGGAAGACGACCATACCCGTTTGAAGAAGTCCAAAAACAAGATGATGATGGTCGGCAACACCAAGGAATATCACGCCATGGTGCGCGAAATGGACAATCTGGAGAAGCTGAACCGCTCCCGCGACGAGGAAAAGGCCGCGTTCAGCGACGAACTCACGCGCCAGACCGCCGCCGATGAGGAGATAAACGCCCAGGTCGAAAGCGTGCGCGCCGAGCTTGACGAAGCCCGCAAAGGCCTCGACGCGCGCATGGCCGTCGCGAACAAGCGCCTCAAAACCCTGACCGGGCAACGCGAAAAATCGTGCAAGGCGCTTTCCCCGCCCATTTTGTCGCGCTACGAATTCATCCGCTCCCGCCTGGCCAACCCGGTCATCGTGTCCGTGGACCAGGGCGTGTGTTCGGGATGCCACATTTCCATCCCGCCCCAGGCGTACATCGAGCTGCAAAAGGGCACGCAGATTTTATCCTGCCCCAACTGTCAGCGCCTCATTTACTGGGTGCAGCACACCGCCGCCCCAGAGACCCAGGCTGAAGAGGCGGCCGCCGCAAAGGCGTAATACTGGACGGATTTCACGTCTTCGGCATAGTTTGATGCGAGAGGGGAGCCGGACAGGCTGTCGCCGCGTGAAAAACGGGGAGGAAAGTCCGGACTCCGAAGGGCAAGACGCTGGGTAACGCCCAGGGGGAGCGATCCCCGGAGAGCGCCACAGAAAGCAAACCGCCCGGCGGCTACGGCCTCGGGTAAGGGTGAAACGGTGGGGCAAGAGCCCACCAGTTGCCGCGGCGACGCGGCAAGCTCGGCATACCCCGTCTGGAGCAAGACCAAATAGAGAAGCGTTTGAGGCCGGCCCGGCCGAAGCTTCCGGGTAGGTTGCTGGAGGCGGCGGGAGACCGCCGTCCTAGAGGAATGACAGCAGCCCGGACCGGAAGGTCCGGGAACAGAATCCGGCTTATGACCGGCTCCCCTCTCTTCCAAAGAATTTCGGGCGGAACTTTTAATGAACGTCTGGACCATCCTTCTCGCGGCCGGAAGCGGCTCCCGCATGACAGGGGCCGGGCTTGGCGCCAAAAAGCAGTTCCTCGCCCTGGACGGAGAACCGCTCTTCTGGAAATCCGCTATGGCTTTTTCGCGCGTGGCGGGCATTTCCGGCATCGTCTTCGTGTTCCCCCCCGATGAATGTGACCTCTGGACCGGCCGCATCGCCGAGCTTGACCTGGCAGCGCCGCTTGGTCTCACCTGGAAGGCCGTTTCCGGGGGAGATCGCCGCCAGGACTCCCTGGAGAACGGGCTGGCCGCGCTTCCCGGACAATGCACGCATGTGCTGGCGCATGACGCGGCCCGCTGCTTTGTCAGCGCCCCTGTGATCGCCAGGGTGCTTGAGGCGCTTCACAAGGGCGCGCACGCCGTCATTCCGGCCGTTGCCGTCAAAGACACCATAAAGGTCGTCGCGGATAACGCCGTGACCGCCACTCCGGACCGCGACCGCCTCATGGCCGTGCAGACGCCGCAAGGACTCCGCCTTTCCGCGCTACGCGAAGGTCTGGCCAAGGCCCGCCGCGAAGGGATCACCGTAACCGACGACGCCGGACTCGCGGAGGCCGCCGGGTTTCCCGTTCAGGTGGTGGCCGGATCGGAGGACAACGTGAAGATCACCACTCCCGGCGATTTGCGGCTCCTCGCCGTAAGCCCCCCCAAAATACCTCTTCCCCGCGTGGGCTTCGGCTACGACGTGCATCGTTACGCCACCGCCGATACCCCGCCCGACGCCGAAATCCGTCCCATGGTGCTGGGAAGCGCGCCGATCGCAGGCGCCCCCGGCGTCCTGGCCCATTCCGACGGCGACGTTTTGCTGCACGCCCTGGCCGACGCGCTGCTCGGATGCCTTGGCCAGGGAGACATCGGCCAGCATTTCCCGGACACCGATCCCCAATACGCCAATATGCCAAGTTCCATTCTGGTCAGCGAAATACTGGCCCGCTTCGGTCCGGCGAAACTCACCCTGGTGCATGTGGACCTGACCGTGGCCGCGCAAATCCCGAAAATTTCCCCGCACCGCGAACACATCCGCCGCAACGTGGCCGGGCTTCTCAAGCTTCCCCTCGACCGGGTGAACGTCAAGGCGACAACCGAGGAAAAACTGGGCTTCACCGGCCAAAAACTCGGCATCAAGGCCTATGCCGCGGCCACAGCGGTAAGCTTCTCCTAAGTGAAAGGATCATCCATGCAGCTTTACAACACCCTCACCCGTTCCAAAGAGACCTTCACGCCTCAGAAAGAGGGTCAGGTCAGCATGTATGTCTGCGGCATAACCGCCTACGATTACTCTCATATCGGCCATGCTCGCTCGGCCGTGGTCTTTGATGTTCTGGCGCGCTACCTGCGCTCCAAAGGACTCACCGTCCGCTTCGCCCGCAACTTCACCGATGTGGACGACAAGATAATAAAACGCGCCAATGAGGAACATTCCACATCGGACGCCGTAGCGCAAAAATACATGGAAGCCTTCCATGAGGACATGGACCTCTTAAACGTCCTGCGCCCGGACCTGGAACCCAGGGCCACCCACTACATCGACAATATGATCCGGCTCGCCGCGCGTCTTGTGGAACAAGGCCACGCCTATGCCACGCCGTCCGGCGACGTGTATTTCAAGGTGCGCTCGTTCGCCCCTTACGGCAAGCTTTCCGGACGAAATCTCGAAGAGCTGCAGGCCGGGGCGCGCGTTGCGCCCGGCGAAGAAAAGCAGGACCCTCTGGACTTCGCCCTGTGGAAGGCGGCCAAGCCGAATGAGCCTACCTGGCCAAGCCCCTGGGGACCGGGACGCCCCGGCTGGCATCTGGAATGTTCGGCCATGAGCGAGGATCTTCTCGGAGTGCCCATCGACATCCACGGCGGCGGCCAGGACCTCGTCTTCCCCCATCACGAAAACGAGATCGCCCAGACGGAAGGCGACTCCGGCAAGGAGTTCGCCCGCTATTGGGTCCACAACGGGTTCGTGCGCATCGACGCGGAAAAGATGTCCAAGTCGCTCGGCAACTTCGTCACCATCCGCGACATTCTCCGCTCAAACCTGCCCGAAGTGCTGCGCTTTTTCCTGCTCACCGCCCACTACCGCTCTCCCCTGGACTACTCCCGCGATGCCCTGGACGAGGCTGAAAAAGCCGTGCGGCGTATCTACCGGGCCCTGGCCCAGATGACGGATGCCCTCACCCGGACGAAATGGTCCGCAACACCCGCCCCCGCCGATCTGACCAGCGAACTCGCCCAGTTGGAAGCCGGATTCGATCAGGCCATGGAGGATGATCTGAACACCGCCGCCGCCCTGGGACACATCTTCGGCATGGTCCGGCTGGCCGGGCGCATCCTGGAAGACAAGGGACTGCGCCAGAGCCTTGGCGCTAAGGAAATTTTCGAGCGCATCCTGACCGATTTCGCCCGTTACAGCGAAATCCTCGGCCTCTTCGCTGCAACGCCCGCCGCTTTTCTCTTAAAGCTCAAGGAGAGCCGGGCCACCCGCAAAGGCATTGACCCGGCCAACGTGGAACGCCTGCTCGTAAAGCGCCAACAAGCCCGCGCGAATAAAGATTTCGCCGAATCGGACCGCCTGCGCGATGAACTCGCCGCCCTGGGCGTCGAGGTGAAGGACACTCCCGCCGGAGCCACCTGGGACGTGGCGTAGATGGCTTGCAGTCCTTAGCGGCCAGCCTCCGGGCGCTTGCGGGTCTTTTCAATCGCGGGCGCTTTGGCCTCGCACGGCACGCCTGTCTGGCACAGACCGCAGCTATTGACGGAAAATCCCAGTTGTTCCCGCTCGACAAAGGGCGCTGTCGTGCCCCGGATGTAGGCCTTGCATTTCTCTTTATCGTGGCCTTGTTCGGTAATCGCCCCGGCGGGACAGCGTTTTATGCAGCCCTTGCAGGGAGTTCCGGCAAAATGGAGACACCACTCGTTATGGTTTGAGTACGGCCTCGGCGTTGGCGCAAGCTCCATGCGGGCCACCACGGACCCCACGCGTACGGCCTTGCCCGCCGCGGTGATAAGTCCGTCCGACAGGCCGAACGTCCCCAGGCCGCAGACATACGCCGCGTGCCGCTCCGACCACCGGGACGCGAAACCGTATTTGGGCGAGACCGCCCGCCCCCATCCGGACAGAAGCGTGGGCGCCAGGGCTTGCGCGCCGCGTTCGGCAAGCAAAGTGACCACAAAGCGGCGCAGATTCTCATTGACCATCTCCCCAAAGTGGCGGGCCATGCTCCACTCAATAGAAGGCATCTCGCGGGCCTTGCGGTGGGCCGCCCGCGTGCGGGCGGTCTGCGGCAACACCCAGGCGATCACCGACAGTTCAGAAGCCGAGACTTCATCATGCGGAAAAGCCTCTTTCCACGCCTCAAGCGGCGTCCAGTAAAAATCGGCTCCGATGTCCTCTTTGAGCCAGTAAAACAGCGGATCAGCGCCCGAAGCGACCCCGAAAAGAGGCGTTTCAAAGGCCGGCTCGGACGATCCCGGCGAGATGGCGTTATTGGCCCGGTCAGACATCCATGCTGCGACGGCCTCAATGAGAAGACGCATGGTTCCCTCTCCTCTCCGGGAAAATCCGGGGGGCGACGCCCTTCTGGTCAATAATCCAGCTTCCAGTTGACGGATGCGCCGGTTTTGGCGTTGACGCCGGTGGTGCTTTCTATGGTCACGTGCGGAAACACGTCCACCTGGACGGAGACGCTTGGCCCGTCGCCGCCGAATCCCTGGCTGGTCTCCACATACACCTTGTCCGATATGTATTTTCCGGCGGTGATGGCCATCTGGCCGGTATCCGGTTTTTTCCCGCCGCTCTCCGATCCGATCCCCAGATAGTCGAGTCCGGCCAGTTTGCGGGTCTTGCCCATGATGTCCACCGCGTCGCCCTTGCCGGAGAGAGCGGCCGCGGCCTGGGCCAGCTGCAGGGCCTGGGGCAGCGTCAGGCTTGAGGCGCTTTTGCCGAACAGCATGTGGGCTAAGATTTCGTCCTGGGGAAGCATCGGGTCCGAAGTAAGCGAGATGTTTAGGTGTTTGACGTCTCCGGTCACCAGGATGCCGGAGGAGATGTCCGCGCCCTGATACCTGGCGTCCACGTCGAGCCGGGGATTTATGGGCTGGCCCCCGGTAAAGGACACCACGCCCTTGGCCAGGGTGAGCGGCTTGCCGAAGAAGTCGAGCCGCCCCCGCACGGCGTTTATCTCGCCGGTGACATCAGGGGACGCGGCCTGGCCGGTTATGTGGAGCTGGCCGTCCCACACGGAATCCAGCCCGTAGCCCCTCACAAAGATGCGCCCCGGAAAATCGATGCCGATATCGAGCGATATGGGCAGCGCGGCGGGTGTCTGTTTGGCGGCTGTGGGCGGATTATTCGGGTCGTTCACCATGGTGAAGGCCACGGGCGTGACGTTTGGCGGGATGCGCTGCGGTATGTTTATCTGCACCGGCCCGGTGGAAAGCTTGCCCGTGGCCGCGATCCCGGACGCGGAGCCGGACACGGCCACGGTTCCCGAAAGCACGGCGTTCACCATATCGGTGCGCATGAGCGCCGCCTTGTCCAGGACGACCCGCATGTCCAGGGCGAACGGACCGCCCAGGGGAAGCCCGGCCGTGCCGTGCGCTAAGAGCGTGCCGGTCTGGCCGTCCGAGGCGGAAAACTTCTGGATGGTGATGGTCCTGCCCTGCGCATCGGCGTCTAATGTGATGTTTTTGAGGAGCGTGCCTGTGTCCGCGTATTCCATCTCGGCGTTCGAAAGGGACGCGCGGCCGGACAATTCCGGAGCGTCGAGACGCCCGGCCGCCGACAGGTCCGCCGTGAGCGTCCCCGCCATCCGAAGCCCGTCCTGACCGGAAAAGGCCGCCAGCTTGGCCAGATCGGCCGAACCCGCAAGATGCGCGTCCAGGGCGGCGTTGGCCGGAACGGCGGCTGCGAAGGGCATAAGACTTAAATGCGCCGGAACAGCCGCCCGCGCCTCCAAAGAGACGCCCTCCCCCGCCGTGACTAAGCCATGCGCGGCCGCCTTGTTCTGAGCATATTGGGCCGTGGCCGTAACCGTGGCCGAAGGAACCGATTTTCCGGCAAGGCCGCCTTCGCGCACCTTGGAGAGCATAAGCGTCGCGTCAACCTTGGGATTGCCCGGTTCGCCCGACACATTGAGCGTAGCCGCCAGCGTGCCGGAAAGGTCACGGACCACGTGAAATTTCTCCAAAAGCTCAAGCGGCAGGTCCGCAAGGTTGGCGGACAGCGCGACCTGACCGGGCTTCATCGCGCCTTGCGCCGTGAGTTTTCCGGAGCCCGCGGTCATGGCGAAATCCGTGAGGGTAAGCGCGCCCTGGCCAAAGGCGAGCGTGGCGGCGCGCGTCGAGGCGATTTTCACCCCGGCAAGCGTTGCCTGCAAGCGGTCCAGACGGACCCGGCCGCCGCCCCCATTTGGAGACGCCGCGGTAAATACGGCGGAAGCGTCCACCGTGAAAGGCTCCCTGAGCTTCCCCTTGCCCGTAAGCGTAAGCGACGCATCCTTGCCGTTGCCCGTGGCTTTAAGCTGCAGGGTATCAAGGCTCGATGCCCCGAGTTTCGCCCCGGTCACGGACGCGCCAAACGTCCCGGCGGGAGCGCGGGTCACGTCAATGGCGCGGCCTTGCGCCTGTGCCCTGTTCACGACAACGCCAAAGGCCTTCACCCCGGAGGCTGAAAGCGAGAGCGCCGCGTCCTGGCGCGCTCCTGTGGCCGAAAGATCGGCGGAAAGCTCGGCCGCGCCAGCCAGGGGCCTTTGCAAAAACGTCCCCAAACGGGCCAGATCAGCCCTGGCCGTCAGCCGTCCTGTGGCTGTTACGGGGGCAAGCCCCACATCCATGTTCCCGGACGCCTGAACCCCCGGTCCGGCCACGGTCAAACCCGAAAGGGCAAGGCGATCCGAGGCCAGGGAAAAACGGGTATTCGCGCTAAGGCTCTGCCCGGCGCGGGTGACGCCGGCTGCGAGCGTTCCCTGGGAAGCGCCGTCAACCTGATGCGTTGCGTTAATTTCGGCCGTAACTGTATCGAAGCGCGTGGCGTCAATCGCGACGCGGCTGCCCGTGAGCTTGGCCGCGACGGATGGAGCCGTGACCGGACCCTTTATGTTGGACGTGAGCGTCAGTTCGCCTGCCAGAGAATGACCCAGGGCGGCGCTCAAAGAGGACAGATCGCCGACGGCAAGCTCGCTTGCGATGTCCGCGTCGCGCGCTGTGAGAGCGTATGTCCCGGACGCCTTGAGGGTAAGGGATTTGGCCTCAAGCGTCGCCTGGGAAATGGTCAGTACGCGCTCTGGGTCCAGATGGACGGAAGCCGTAAAGGCCGCTTCCGCGCCCAATACGGCCGCGAGCTTCTCCCGCTCCGGCGTGACAAAGGGCGCCAGGACTTGCGCCACACGCGGCACGGCAAGGTCCAAAGCAACCGACAAGGGCTGAGCGGGATCAAGATCCGCTGTTACGTTGGCGGTGAGAAGCGTGTCCGCGTTTTGAGCCGCCGTGAGACGGCCCTGCCAGCTGCCGAGCGGCCCCGTGCCGGAGAGTTTGGCTGCAAGCGGCGCGGCGCTCCCAAGCCGGACCAGACCGGAAACAAGCCCTCCCGCCGCTTCCTCAAGATTCGCGTCAAGGCTAAGGACGCGGCGTGCCGGAGCGAACCCGGCGGCCAGGGTCACACTGGTGGAGGGATCGTCCAAAATCCCGGCTTTAGCGCCAAGGGTCATTTCGTCCGGAGCGCTCAATGCCTGGGCGTGAAGCGTAAGCCTCATGGTCCGGCCAAGAACAGGTTCCTCGAGCGAAAGTTCATCTATGGCGATCCGCGCGCCAGCACGCACCGGCAGGGTCTTTAGCCGGTCCAGAAAGGCCAGGGGACTGCCCGGCTTTGACGGCGCGGAGGCGGGAGGCATGACCGGCGCGCGGACCATGCGGGCCTTGCGGAGCGTGCCCTCCACAGTGGCCGCGTTGACCTCAAAGGGCGAGGGGACGAGCCTCACCCTGGCCTCATCCGCGGAGAACCAGACGCCTTGGGTGTCTGAAAGACGCACACCGTCAAGGCGTATGTCGAACGGCCACATGCCGCCCGTCTTTTCCGCTTCCAGACGCCATCCGGTGCTGGCTGTGAGCTTTGCGGCCAAGGTGTTCAGGAGCATGCTTCTCACGGGCGCGGTCTGGAGCGCGGCAAAGACCGCCGCCACGCAGAGCGCGAGGACAAGAAGCGCCAGACAAAGCAAACGAAGCGCGCGTCTCATGGTCAGAACGCCTGTCCTATGCCGATATACAGCTGAATCGGGCTGTCCACCTTGCTTCTGCGCTGCAAAGGGGTGGCCACGTCCACCCGAAGCGGCCCGACCGGACTTTTTACGCGCACGCCCAGGCCCAGGCCGTAGAAAAGGCCTTTGCTTACGTCCGGGACCGCGTCGGGAAAGACGTTGCCGCCGTCGAGAAACGCGGCCAACCCGACGTGTTCGGTCACCTGGACGCGCATCTCTGTTCCAAAGCTCACAAGCGAGCCTCCGCCAAGCGGCTTCGTGCCGTGAAGCGGTCCCACGGTCTGAAAACCGTAGCCCCTGATCGTCGCGCCGCCGCCCGCGTAGAAGCGCACGTCCGAGGGAACGTCCTTGGCGTTGGCGCCCTGGATGGTGCCGACTCCCGCGCGCAGCGCCCAAATGAGCGACGGCTTGTCCAAAAGCCGCAGATAGACGGACCCGTTCGCTTCCGCCGTGACGAAATTCAGGTTACGGCCCTGCGTATCCAGGTATGGCGCGACTTTAAGCCCCAGAAGGAACCCCTTTTGAGGATCTAAAACATCGTCGCGCGTATCCAGAACCCCTTCGAGAGGGATGAAAACCAGCCCCCAGCGCTTGCTGTTCTCCTGGGGGTTGGCCGCATCCGACTGTATCCGGCTCTCCCGGTAGCCCAGGCCCGCGTTGACGTTCAAATTGGCGGTCACTTTCCGGGAAAGACCGGCCTGGATGGTCGCGAATTGTCCTTTATAGGCCTCGGTGTTCTGGCTCCCGACTCGAAACGACGCCAAAAGCCGCTGCCTGGGGCTTAAAAAGGAGGGCTTTTCGAAGAAGGCCTCCGCAAGCTGCTCCACCTGGGAGCCCACCAGGTTCAGATGCAGTTTCTCCGCGCCTCCGAAAAGGTTTCGATGCTCCCAGGAGAGGTTCGCCCCCGCGCCCACGTCGGTTCTGTAGTTAAGCCCCGCCTTGATGGTGCGTTTTTTGCGCTCCGTGACCGTGGCCGTGACAATCGCCTGGCCATGGTCCAGCTCCTTTTCCGGGGCCACCGTTGCCGTGGAGAAAAGCCCGAGATTTAAAAGCCTGGTCTGGAACTCGCTGACGAGCCTTTCCTGGTAGGGATCGCCCTGCTTCCAGGTGATGAGCGGCGTCAAAAAGGACTCGTGAACGTCTTTTAGGCCGGAAAACTTCACCGGCCCAAACACTGCCCTGGGGCCGGGGTCCACGGCATAGTTCACCCGCACCAGCCTCGTCTTGAAGTCGGCCACGACACGCTGCTTAACCAGCGTTGGAAAGGGATGGGCGCTATTTCGCAACAGGCTAAGCAGCTTTTCCGCCGCCGAGACGATGTCTTTGGACAAGGCGGGGTTTCCCAAAGCCAGCCCCAAATCCGCCGCCGACGGGAGGGGCGTTTCCGGCGCGGCGTCGCCGCTTGGGGCCGTAACCGTCACGGCATCCAGATGAAACATCTCCGTGGAGGTGACCGTAAAGCGCACCGCGACAGGCGAGGCCTTCTCGTCCAGATCGTACGCCACGGCGGCCGCAAGCATCCCCTGGGAGCGCAGGGCGTCGCGCAGCCTGCCCGCATCGGCGCGGGCCCTGGCCCGCAGCTGGAAAATGGACGCCACGGGTTTTTCGGAAAGTTCAACGCTTGAGGATACCGAGCGTAAAAGTTCAAGAAGCCGGGGATCGTCCACTCCGGTGAACGTTACCTGGTAAGCGATGCCGGAAGACGGCCCATCGCCCACCTTGGCTTTGGACGCGCAGCCGCTCTGCAAGGCCCCCAAAATAAGGACCAGGCAGCCGAAAACCGCAAACGGCGCGCGGCGGTTAATCAGTTCGCCTCTCCTGCTTGAGCGGGCGCGGCGGATTCAGCGGCGCTCCACGACTCGTCCGGGTCATAGGCGGTCATCGCCTCGCCCGCCAGCTGCGTGCCCTGGCCCAAATCTTTCTGATAGACGATGCCGCTCTGGTTCACGATAAAGGTCATAACGCCCGTCTCGCCGTATTTTTCCGGGTACGCCACGCAGGCGAATCCCAGCGCCAGGGCCTTTCCCGCCATGTAGTCGTATGCGCCGCCCCGGGCGGACGGCCCCTGTTTGGTCAGGATCTTGTAGAAATAGCCGTGAAAAGGCACGGGCGTGACCCCCATGGCCTGACATTCCGAGTAGGCCGCGCCCGCGACCTGCGGACCGAGCGGACTTGGCGTTTCCCCGTCCGGGACATGCCAGTAGAGACCGTCTTTCATCCCTTCCTCACTCGCAAAACGGCAGGCGAACTGGCCGGGAGTCTCGCCCCGCTGACCGCCCGCATATTCCATTTGGGCCGCGACATACGCCCTCATGGTCTCGATGGTGAGCAGCTCGTTTCGGTCCATGACCCGGTTCGCCGTCTCTTTGAGTCCCGCTTCGCCGTCGAACCACCACGTCTTGCCGCTTTTCACGATCGGCACGGGAAAGGTCCAGCGGTCCTTCCCAATGATGAGAAGCGCTGTGGCCGGGTTAACGTGTTCTATGGCGTGGTTTTCGTCAAATGCGGTGAGAAAGGCCTGGCTGTCGCCGCTGCCTTGCGCGCCGGGGGTCAGCCGCTCATCGCCCAGGATATTGGCAAGTCCCGCCTGATCGCCCCCGCGCATGGCCGTAGTGAGCGCGGCAACGGCCGATTCCGGGGAGTCGAAGCCTTGCTGCCCCGCGGGCTTGGGCCCGGCCGTGGTGTGGACCGCGCACGCGTAAGCCAGAAGGACGGCGCAGGCGAGGACAAAACCCCGAAGGGAAACGACCCTATGAGCGCGAGATGAACGCATACTCTCCTCCACCAGTCATGTGCCCGTGCCGAAGCCTTCGGCTTTACGGGTGATGCCCGCCGCCGCCAAAACCGCCGCCACCGCCGAATCCGCCGCCGTGGAAACCGCCGCCCGCCGGGGCCGGAACGCCGCCGCCATGAAATCCTCCGCCGGCCGAGGCTCCATGGAACCCGCCGCCCGGCGCGCCGCCGTGCCCGGCGGGAACGCCGCCGCCTCTAAAGGCCGGGATGCCGCCCCTGGCGGGTCCGGCAGCGGGGGCGCCGCCTCTGAAAGACGGCGCTCCAGCCCGCGGCGCGCCGGAGGGAAGCGCCGCGCCGCGCCGGACCGCGCGGGCTTCAAAGCCGCTTCCATGGCTGCCCAGGCCGGTAAACGGCGTGGGATGCGGGCTAGCGCCCGGAGCCACGGGGCGCGCCCCTGGCACGGGGGACCGGCCAGGCTGGAAAATTCCGCCGCCGGGAACGGCAAAGCCTCTGGCCCCCGGAGAAAAGGCGGGAGCGCCGCCGCCAAAACGCCGGGCCACTGCCGGGGACGAATACGCGACGCCCCGGCGGTGCGCGGGATTATGCGCCCAAGCTACTGCTCCGGCTGCGCCCGGTGAGGTTCTCCCAAACGGAGCAAGGCCCGGCCTGACCATCACGGTGTGCGCGGCCCAATCCGCCAGCGCCCAGTCTATCAGGGCCTGATTCACACGGTACCCCTGGCTGAAAACAAACGAGGCAGGCTGATAATACCCCGGAAACCACACGTAGGGCTGATACGCCGGATACCACCACGGCCCGTACGCCCACAGCGGATCGTAATACGGCACGAACAGGAGAGCCGCATCGGCAAGGGCGATGGTCACATCCGCGCCGTCCGTGGCCACCGTAAACTCCGGCGAGGATTTAAGCGTCCCCGCTTTCTCGGCTTTGCGCCGAAGCTCCTGGACGGTATCCATCACGTCCGCCTGCTGGGCCAAAAAGGCGTTGCCAAGCCGCGTGGTCCGGGCGAGATCCCTGTCCATCTCGGCCAAAACGGACGGATAGTGGCACAGGGCCTTGACGCTCGGATCCCAGTCCATGCGCGTAAGCGCCGAATCCAGGGCGTCACCCGCCAGGCCGCTCTGCCGCGCCATCCAGCGGTTGGCCTCCACCACCTCCAGGGGATAAGTCGAGGCCATCAAAATTTGCGTCAGAAGCGCATCGGGATAGAGGGCTATCGGGGCGAGCATCTGGGCCAGCTCCTGGCGCGAAAAAGCCGTCTGCGCCCCCGGCTGAGCAAACGCTTCCTGCGCGCCCACCCCCGGAAGCTGTGCCAACGCCGCGATGAGTACAAGCATCCGCGCGGCGAATTTGAGTCTTTTCATAGCGCCTCCTTACGCGCGTTACCGATACGAGCGCCTAAGCTCCGCAACGAAGGTATCCACGTCGCGGCCGCCCTTAGCCTGACGGGCCACAACCCAGACTCCCCAGAAGATGGGAATCCGGCGATTCGCCTCCTCTTCATAGAAGGCGTCCAAACCGGAAGAAATTTGCGAGGTGGTCAGGTCGTCCAGATACTTGGAGGTTTGTTTGAAGATGCTGTTCATCCTCTTGGAACACGAGGCTCCGTCGCCTTTCAGCACTATTTGCAAAAGGCTCTCGGAGAGCGTCATGCCGTCAAAAAGCCCCAGAATGATGTCCAATTTCTCGGTTTCCGGGATGGAGCGCCAGTATTCGCCGTCACGGCGCATCTGGGCATTGGCCCGCGTGGCCGCGGCCCCAAGCATCATGGACACGACCAGGATGACGCTAAGACGCGCCCAAAGGGGCGCCTGGCAGGCGTTGTGGATTTTCGTAACGGGCGTACCGGACACGTTTCGCATAAAAGCCGCCGGAAAAGATCTGTTTATATGTCCCACTCTAAAAAAAGGCCGTGATTCCGTCCAGAATCACGGCCCTCTTTTACGTATTTTCCGCCATTATTTTTTCTTCAACCACCCCATCATGGAGCGCAGCTTGCCGCCGACTTCCTCCACCTGATGGCTGGCATTGATCCGGCGCATGGCCAAGAAGTGCGCGCGCCCGCCGGCCCGGTTCTCCACAATGAAGTCCTTGGCGAACGTGCCGTCCTGAATTTCTTTCAGGATCTTCGCCATTTCCTTGCGGGTTTCGTCGGTTATGATGCGGGGGCCGCTCGCGTACGCGCCGTACTCGGCGGTGTCGGAGATGGAGTGGAGCATCTTGGCCAGGCCGCCCTCGTAGATGAGATCCACGATGAGTTTCAGCTCGTGCATGCACTCGAAAAAGGCGCTTTCGGGCTGATATCCGGCGTTGACCAGGGTCTCGAAGCCCGATTTGACCAGTTCGATCAGACCGCCGCACAAAACCACCTGCTCGCCGAAGAGGTCGGTCTCGGTCTCTTCCTTGAAGGTGGTCTCAAGCACCCCGGAACGCGTGCCGCCGATGCCCTTGGCATAGGCCAAGGCCAGTTGAAGGGCCTTGCCGGAGGCGTTCTGATGCACGGCCACCAGACAGGGCACGCCGGAACCTTCGGTATAGACGCGGCGCACCATGTGGCCCGGTCCCTTGGGGGCGATCATGAACACGTCCACATTGGCCGGGGGGACGATCTGATTGTAGTGGATGTTAAAGCCGTGAGCGAACATAAGGGCGTTGCCGGGTTTCAGGTTCGGCTTGACGGAGGTTTCATAGATATCGGCCTGAACCTGGTCGGGAGCCAGAATCATGATGATGTCGGCGGCGGCGGCGGCCTTGGCCGCGTCCATGGGCTTGAAGCCGTGTTCCTTGGCCAGTTTCCAGTTGGGGCCGCCTTCGCGCTGGCCCACGACCACCTTGACGCCCGAATCGCGCAGGTTCTGGGCATGGGCGTGTCCCTGCGAACCGTACCCGATGATGGCCACTGTCTTGTTCTTCAAAACGGAAAGATTGGCGTCCTTGTCGTAAAAAACTTTCATCGAGAAGCTCCTTTATACGTCCACGAGGTTTTTACTGCATACTGCGCCGCATGGCCACGGCGCCCGTGCGCGCTATTTCCTTGATCCCGAAGCGCTGCATGAGGTTCACCAGCGCCATGAGTTTGTCCTGCGTGCCCGTCATCTCAAGGACAAATTCGTCCGGGCCGACATCCACGATCTTGCAGCGGAACACATCGACCAGGCGCAGTATCTCGGCACGCTTGCTGTCCTCGGCGGAAACCTTGAGCAGCATCATCTCCCGCTCAACGTTTTTCACCTCGGTCAAATCCACTACCTTTATGACCGTAACCACCTTGCGCAGCTGTTTTATGATCTGCTCGACGATCTGCTCGTCGCCCACGGTGATGACGGTCATTATGGACTCCCCCTCTTCGAGGGTGGGAGCCACGTTCAGACTTTCGATGTTAAAGCCCCTGCCGGAAAAGAGCCCCGACACCCTGGAAAGGACGCCCGGCTCGTTGTCCACGAGAACGGAGAGTATATGGCGCACGGCGTTGCTCCTTAAATCAAAAGCATGTCGGTGATGGACTTGCCGGCCGGAACCATGGGATAGACATTCTCCTGCGGGTCCACGGCCACATCCACAATGCACGGCTTGGACGTCTTGAAGGCCTTGCGCAGCGTCTTCTCAAGGTCCGCGCCATCGCTTACCCTAAAGCCGTCCGCGCCATACGCCTGCGCCAGCTTCACGAAATCCGGGGCCACATCCAGGCAGGTGGCGCAATAGTTCTTCCCGTAGAAGAGTTCCTGCCACTGGCGCACCATGCCCAGATACCCGTTGTTCAAAATGACGATCTTGACCGGCAGCTTGTAGCACATAGCCGTGGCCAACTCCTGAATACACATCTGGATGGAGCCGTCTCCGGCCAGATCGATGACCAGCTTGCCCGGAAACGCCGCCTGCGCCCCGATGGCCGCCGGGAACCCGTAGCCCATGGTGCCAAGGCCACCCGACGTCAGAATCGTCCGGGGCTTTTTGTAGGTGAAAAACTGCGCGGCCCACATCTGGTGCTGTCCCACTTCCGTGGCCAGGATGCAGTCGCCCTTCGTGATTTTGTGAATGGCCTCCACCACGCTCTGCGGCTTTATGAAGCCGCCCTTTTTCGCGGGCTTGTACGTCAAGGGATGCTCTTTTTTCCACTTGCCGATCTGCGTGAGCCACTTCTGTTTGGACACCCACGACTTTTGCTTGGCCGCCTCTTTGGCGGTCCGCGACATCTCCGCGTTCAGGGCCGTCAGGAACTCGCGGGTTCCGGCCACGACGGGCACGTGGACCGTCACGTTCTTCTGGATGGAGGTGGGGTCGATGTCTATGTGGACGATGGTGGCCTGGGTGGCGAATTCGGAAACCTTGCTCGTCACCCGGTCGTCAAAGCGCGCGCCCACCGCCAAAATGAGGTCGCTGTTGGCCATGGAATGATTGGCCGCGAACGTGCCGTGCATCCCGAGCATCCCAAGCCACAGGGGGTCGTCGCCCGGAAAAGAGCCAAGGCCCATAAGCGTCGCGGTCACGGGGATGCTGTAGGTTTTGGCGAGCTTGGTCAGCTCGGCCGACGCCTCCCCTCCGATCACCCCGCCGCCCGCATACAGAACCGGACGCTCGGACGAACGAATGAGTTCCGCCACCTTGCGCACCTGTTTGACGTTTGGCGCGTAGTGCGGGTTGTAGCTGCGCATCGTCACCTCCCCCTTGGGGTAGGAGTACGCGCACGCCGCCTGCTGCACGTCCTTGGGCAGGTCGATAAGCACCGGCCCCGGCCTTCCCGAGCGGGCCAGGTAAAAGGCTTCCTTTATGGTTTTGGCCAGTTTGGTCACGTCCTTCACCAGGTAATTGTGCTTGGTGCAGGGACGCGTGATGCCCACGATATCGACTTCCTGGAAGGCGTCGTTGCCGATGAGCGGCGTGGACACCTGGCCCGTGATGATGACCACGGGAATGGAATCCATATAGGCCGTGGCGATGCCGGTTACGGTATTGGTGGCTCCGGGGCCGGACGTTACCAGGCATACCCCTACTTTGCCCGTGGCCCTGGCGTAGCCGTCGGCCATGTGGATGGCTCCCTGCTCATGGCGCACCAGCATGTGCGTAAGATTCGGGTACTTGGGGATCTGGTGGTAGATGTCTATCACCGCCCCGCCTGGGAATCCGAAAAAGACGTCCACCCCCTCGCGTCCCAGCGACTCGAGAAGGATTTGGGCCCCGGTCAGTTCCATGATTTATTTCGCCTCCGTCTTTCGATAATTCTCCAACAAAGCAAGCAGCCTCGTTTTGCCGGCAAGTTTCTTCTTTTTGAGTTCCTTTATTTCATTTTGTTCGGTCGGGCTCAAGTAGGGCTTGTTTTCAAGCTTATCGATCAATTTTCCGAAGGCTACATGCTCCTCATAGAGCGCCTCAAGTTCCGCGTCCGATGCCTTGTGTTTGGCAATAAGCTCCAGATCGCCCTGGTTCATGGCGGCAGCCTCCTTCACGTTCGTGGTTTCAACCATCACTCAACACCTTTTCCAGAGCGCGCCAGCCGGGTTGTACGTCCCCTCTGACGCAAATCGTCTTTTTGCGGCCGGAAAGCCCGGAGACAATGGTCAGCGCCCCCCGGGGCACTCCCAGAAGACCGGCCAGATAGACGCAAAGCGCCTCGTTGGCCTTATTCTCCACGGCTCTGGCCTTGATGCGTACTTTAAGCCTCCCTTCGATCACCCCTGCCAGGGCGTCGTTTTTCGCTCCAGGCGCGGCCCAGATAAACAGACGGCAACCCCCGCCGCTTACAGGCTCGGCAAACGCGGGGTATTCCTCTTCATGCAAGGCTACGTCTTGTCCTTGGCGTCTTCGGCGAACGTAAAATCGCCATCGGGTTTCTCGTTAGTGGAGAGCACCTTGGACTCCAAAAGCCGGGAATGTTCCGCCAGCACTTCACGCATTTTCTCTTCAAAGGCCTTGCCCCGGCCACGGATGGCGGCGATCTCCTCATAGACGCGGGCCTTGGCCAGATTGGCCTGTGCCCGTATGCGCGAGGCCTCCTCGTGCGCCGCCTCGATGATGCGCTGGCCTTCCTCTTTGGCGTTTTCCTGAATTTCGTCCATGATCTTGCGCCCGGCGGCCAGGGTCCCGCTCAAGCCCTGGTCCGGCTGCGGAGCTTGCGTGGCGTCTTTGGCGGCAAGCTCGCCTTCAAGCTCATGAACGCGCTCCGCAAGCAGACGGTTCTCGTCCGCCGCGTCACCCAGGGCCTCGGCGGCCTCATGGAACGCCAGGTCCACCTCTTTGGTGGAGTACCCGCGCAAACTGCGCCCGAATTTTTTATGCAAAAGATCAATTTTGGAGAGCATCATCTATCCTTGCGGCACAAAGCCGCCGGTCACCACGCCAAACATCATGTAGCCCAGAAACATCTTCACGAACTGAATGGCCAGAAGCACCACGACCGGCGACAGATCGAACCCTCCGACCATGACGAACGGAATGGCGCGCCGTATCCGGTAAAACACGGGTTCGGTCATGGCCCGGATGAACCGGACGATGGGGTGGTAGGGATCGGGCCTGATCCAGCTTAAAAGGGCGGAAATAAGGACTATCCAGAAATACGCCGAGAGCAGGATATTTATGATGCCGATCAGAGCGCCAAAAAACGAAGAAAACACGTGCATCGCCACCTCAGCGGGCAATAGACCAACTCTGCTTGTTGGTTGAAGATTCGCACACGCATGTTCTCAAAGCAAGCGCTTTTTGGGAATGGGAGGGGGAGCGTACCGCCCTCCGCTCCTTAGTAGTCAACCGCGTCCCGCACGATGGGGCAGGTCATGCAGTGGCCGCCGCCGCGTCCACGGCCAAGCTCCGCGCCGACGATGGTGATGACCTCGATCCCGGCCTTGCGAAGCAATGTATTGGCGTAGGTATTGCGGTCGTAGGCAAACACCACGCCAGGCGACACGCAGACCAGATTGGCCCCGCTGTCCCATTGGGTGCGCTCGCGCGTATAGTCGTTGCCGCCGGTTTCGATGGCGCGGATTTTTTTCAGCCCCAGGGCTTCGCGAACGGTCTCGACCAGACCGCCCTTGTCTTTATGCAGATCGAGAGCGCCCTCTTTCGCGCCCGGCCTGTACGAGAAACATTCGATGGTATTCACGATGTCCGGGTAGAGGAACACGCAGTCGCGGTCCGCGAAGGTAAACACCGTGTCCAGGTGCATCGCGGCGCGAAGCCTAGGCATGGCGGCCACGATGACGCGCTCGGCCGCTTTGCGCGCGAATAGCGCCGCCGCCAGTTGTCCGATGGCCTGCCTGGAGGTGCGCTCGCTCATGCCGACAAGCACGCTGCCCTTGCCGATAGGCATGACATCCCCGCCTTCCAGCGTGGCCAGGCCCCACTTTTGGGTCGGGTCGCCCCACCAGGCGTTCACCTTCCCCGCGAATCCGGGATGGAATTTGTAGATGGCGGCGGCCAAAATCGTCTCCTCGTGGCGCGCGGGCCAGTAGAGGGGATTTAAGGTCACTCCGCCGTAGATCCAGCAGGTAGTGTCGCGCGTGTAGAGCGTGTTCGGCAGGGGCGGCAAAAAATACTCGTTGACCCCTGCCGCGTCGCGGATGAGCGAGAGCGTGTCGCCCCCGACATGGCCGTGAAACTCCGTGACCGAAAGACCGCCGATCAGCGTTTCCGCAAGTTCTCTGGGTGTTAGCCCCTCAAGATAAGAGCGGACCTCGCCAACCAGTTCGAGGCCGATTTCGTTCGGCGTCACCTGATGATCGAGAATCCATTTTTTCGCCTCAGGGATCGCCACCGTATCGGCCAAAAGATCGTGCATTTCCAGCACTTCGACGCCCCGGTCGCGCATCTTGGCCACAAAATCGAAGTGGTCGCGCTTGGCGTTTTCCACCCACAGCACGTCGTCGAACAACAGGTCATCGTTGTTGCTCGGCGTCAGGCGCTGATGCGCCCTTCCCGGCGCGCACACCATCACCTTGCGCAGCTGCCCGACCTCCGAATGAACACCGAACGTGGCGTCCGCCATGGCGAGTGTCTCCTTTGCGATTAAAGTTCGATCCGGCCCGTGGCCAGCGCGTAAATTCCAGCGATACAGCCGAGAATGAGGATGACGAAGATGCCCAGTTCGGCCGGGGTGAACGCGCGCTTGTTCTGTTCGCGGCGCGACCAGAAATAGAGCGCCGTGCCGGGCAGATACAACACCATGGCCAGAAGCACGTAGCGCGCCGCCCGCTACAATCATAAATATCGTGTAAATACTCGCGATCCCGGCGAAAACGAGGTCGCGCGGACGCTCCTTGGGCCGCATGTCGTAGGTCTCGCCCCGGCGCGCCACGAGAAATCCATAGACCGCCACAAAGGCATAGGGGATGAGCGTCATGGAGCTTGTGAGGTTCAGCATGAGCGAAAACGCGTCGCGGGAGAAATAGGTGCTGACGACGAAAAGCTGAACGATGATGTTGGTCAGCCAGAGCGCGGCCGAGGGGACCTGGTTCGCGTTCTCATGGGCGAAGAGCTTGGGCATGTCCCTGGTTTTCGCCGCCGTGAACAACACTTCCGCGCAGATCAAGGACCAGGCCAGATACGCGCCAAGCACCGATACCAGAAGTCCCAGGCTGATAAACACCGCGCCCCAGTGGCCCACAACCGCCTCCAGCACCGCTGCCATCGAGGGCTGGCGCATACCGGCGATGTCGGCCCTGGGCAGAACGCTGTAGGACAGAAGCGTCACCAGAACCATCGTCGCGGTCACGGCGACAAAGCCCACGAGCGTAGCCAGGCCCACGTCCGAACGCTTCTTCGCGTAACGCGAATAGACGCTCGCGCCCTCGATGCCGATGAACACGAAGACCGTGACCAGCATCGTCTTGCGGATCTGATCGAACAGGCTCGCCTCCGGCATCCCGGCCCCACCCCAGAAATTGGCGTGGAACAGACCACCCTTGAACGCGAAGGCCAGGATGACGATGAAGATAAAGATGGGAACAACCTTGGCGATGGTGACGACCGTATTGATGAAGGCCGCCTGCTTGACGCCCCGCAAAATCATGAAATGGAACGCCCAGATGCCGATGGAGGCCACAAGAATGGCAATCGGCGTGTTGCCGTCGCCGAAAACCGGAAAGAACGCGCCCAGTGTGGATTTTATCAGCACCCAGTACGAGACGTTGCCGATGCAGCTGCTGATCCAATACCCGAAGGCCGCCAAAAAGCCGGGATAATCACCGAATCCGGTGCGGGCGTAAGCGTACACGCCGGCGTCCAGGTCGGGCTTGCGTTCGGCTAACGTCTGGAACACGCGGGCCAGGGTGAACATCCCGCCGCCCGCGATGCACCAGGCGATGATGGCTCCGAAGGGGCCTGTCGCCACCGCGAAGGTCCGGGGCAGAGAAAAAATTCCGGCTCCGATCATGGAGCCGATCACAAGCGCCGACAGCGACAGGCGCGACAACCTATTTTCGGACGACGCCATCGTGAACACCCTCCCCGATACAGGTATCTCTATCGCAAGCGCCGCAGAAGGTCAGTTGGCGCACCACCTGTCAAACTTGTCCTGCGCGCCGTCCGCCCCTTTCAGCGCCGCCTCGTGCAGGAGGCGGCAGCCTTTCTGTATGTCCGCGGGCACCTCCAGGCTGCGCACGTACATCTCCCCCAGAGCGGCTTGCGCCTGAGCATTTCCCTGGTCCGCGGACTTTCCAAATAATATGAAGGCATTGGCGTAGTCCGGGCGCACGCCCCGGCCCAACAGGTACATCTCCCCCAGCGTGTATTGCGCCTTGGCGTCGCCTTTATCGGCGGCCTGTTGAAGAACGGTCAGGGTCTTGTTCGCCTTCGCGGCGCCTTGGGCGCAGGCCGCGCCTGTCCACAACACGCAAAGCGCCGCCAGCGCGAGGGCGCGAAAAACCGTCCAATCAGGCATCCCGCCTCCAATGTTTAGCCTGGAGCGCGTTATTTGGAGCAGAAGCGGTTGTAATCGTCCTGCGCGC
>Ga0123354_10000385_pt1 | contig 42252 bp, 32 predicted proteins | sample TergutLab28metaG_2_FD_97872 | JGI IMG/M metagenome (GOLD analysis project Ga0123354, IMG submission 97872) | Labiotermes labralis P4 segment gut microbial communities from Petit-Saut dam, French Guiana - Lab288 P4 | ecosystem: Host-associated > Arthropoda: Insects > Digestive system > Gut ... | reverse complement strand
TGTAAAAAATTTTGAGAAAAAGGTATAGGGGGGGGGGAAAGGGTTTTTTGGGATAAATTTTCAATTTTTTATTGAGAAAAAAAAAGGGCCTCCCCCCCCCCCCCCCCTGCTAAGCTTATATACCATGGATTATGATGGCGGGTTACGCAGGGTTGTATAGCTTGGCCGCCATTTTGAAGTATTCAAGCTGTACGCGAAGAAGTGCCGGTGTTCGTGACCACAGTAAGGTTTAGGTTTGTCCGATTTTTATTGAATGTGGTTTACTTTCTTTTTCGTTAACTTATCAGTATTAATCAGAGCACTGTGCTGTACCATATATTCTGTATATAGAACACGTCTTTTATTTAATAACGCTGTCGGGTGTTTGAATAACGTACGATGTTAGGTACTTATGGAATAACTGGTAAAGGTCATGGAAGGAATCGGTGCGTAATGTAAGTACTATCGTGGCACAAGTTAAACTTCATAAACCCGATTTATGCAGCTCATAGGAGGATGAGGTGGGCGGATTATGAGGCACGCATGGCGGACTTTGGCTTTCGGTAGGAACACCTCAGGAAGAGCGACTGCATGGTAGACTGCATCGTAGATAATAGTGGAATTTACAGTAAAGAATTGGGATAAGAGGATGTGGACTGGATTCATCAAGCGTGGGTTAGGGACAAGTCGTGGACTTTTGTGAGGACGGTAATGAACCTTAAGTTCCATAAAATTGGGGAAATTCAAAAGAGTCTTGTAGAACTGCCATGTAATGCACAGGGACTCAGCGTCTTTGAGGTATTCAGTAAATTTGGCGATTGGTTGCGTTATGGCAATTCAGCCATCGGTAACAAGTTTTGATTACTTCGGTTGTAATGTTTTTGTCCATCAAGATGGTCAGCTAATGCTAGAACCTGTCAGTTTTTATGAATAGCATGTATATGATTCCAGAACTCAAGTGATGTCTCGTGGCCGAGGATTTAGTGGGAGGGGCAGCTCCTTCCGTGGCAGAGGAGGGTCAGATGGTGGTAGCTGGAGTGGTGAGAGCAACAGCCGTGGAAGAGGTGGATTTTCAGGTCCTTCGAGGGGACGTTTTAGTTGGTACAAAGAACATTCTTCAAGCTTTGACTCTCGGAGCAGATACCCATCAGGTAGTGTATAGCTATGAATGAAAGTTTCATATAATGCTATGTGTGTATTATGTTCATAGTGTTTTAAATGTGATAGTACATTTGTTAAAAGTGACCACCTCGGCATGATGCCTGACTGTGTTATTTTTGTGAATACAGCTGTGCTGTTATGTCTCTGGACTTCGTACTTCCTGACAAGTGGTAATTTGTAGTTTTTCTCCAGGTGGCTGCAGCATGAAATTGACTGCTTGGCATCTAATGGTAAGGCTAAAATAGGGAACCCATTCACCCTGGTTTTCCTACGGTGGTCTTGGTTTTATGTGTTTTGAAGAGTTGGTCTCATTGTCCCACCAAATGCAGTTGGGGTGGCCAATGTTCTGGGTTTTTCCATATCGTTAAAACATTTCTGACGCAATATACAATCATTTTGGTTTCCCCCTCTATGAAGATAGCATACATAGCAGTAGGATAACTATCTAGTGGCCACTGACAGCAACAGGAGAGGGAGAGGTAGGTATATATGTTGTCATTGTCTGAACTAAGAAGGAGGAGGAACAGACGGTGTGAAGAAATATTAAGAATTGGAATAACCATCTGATTTTAATAGTGTTCTTATTCTTACCTTTTTTTTCTGTTGCAACTTTTGTGAGTTATAGTAATGTTCATAAATTCTTGTGCTTTTGTCATTGTGTGACAAGTTAAAAATTTTGGCTTCGAGTGCCTTGTCACCTGAATATTATTGTCATTTTTATGGGCTCCATAGGCTAAAGCATTGTAACTCCTTGCCACTAAAAAAAGTGTATTATGATGTCCCTTTACTCATCGAGTGGTTATGATCTTACTGAGAGAAATTGTGCTGGATAAAGGAGGATGAAGAAACAATACCTTTGGGGGAGGAAATGGAGAAGGGAATGTTTGTACCTGCAGTACACATGGCTGCAGAAGATAAAAGAATCCTTAAAAGTAACCTAAGAACATCTGTAAAAGCTTGACATTTGGGGTGTGCTGTGCACCTTTTCAGACCGGTTAAATAAAAAGTAGTACATACCAGATAAATCATACTAAACCTTTCCTTCAGAGTAGTCCACTTGCATTAATAAGTTGATTCCATGGATGTTTCTTTTTTTGCGACTATTCTGTGTATGATGTTGAACTTGTGTTTGGTGCTGTAGCATTTTTTCTTGTATTTTCTCTCTTGATCCAAGTTGATAACATTCAGTTTTGGAGAGACAGGTGAGGCTGTAGGGTGGTTGTGTAACCATGTGAGTTTTGTTTGTCATGACAAAACTCTACATACAGTGACATGTATGTGAATCTTGTCATGGTGAAGAAACCAGCAGTGTTCCTGCCAGTTCCAGCCATTTGTTTTGCACTGCTTCTTTTAAAAGCCCCTAAACAAAGAGAATTCTTGCTTTGCTAATATCAAATCAGTACCTGCAAATGTACACTGAGCTTCAACAAGATATTATTTTCATTGAAGCATTTACTACATGTTTCCGCCCATCTTAACCCTCCAATGTGGAGAGCATTTAAACCTTGTCTATAGCACGATGCGGGAGCAGTATTTAAGGGTATTCAAATTTCACTAAAACCATTGGAAAATGCCTGTTTTCTTTTTATCACAGATAACTTCCATATTTTTTTGTTGTATGTGAATGAAATTTGGTATGGCAGTTTTCCATATATTGTTTCTAACTTAGCCTGGACATTTAATTTTTGAAATACATAGTTTTAGACGGAAATTGTATAAATTGGAATTGGTCCCAACAAAAACTGATATGTAAAGAATGAATACATTTACATACATATGAATGTGTGATCATTCAGTTTGTGTCATTCTTCATTACACCACGTTTTTACAAATTGTCTTCTGTTTTTCGACTCGTGCATTGTCACAGAAGAGATTACTTTGTTTTGTTTGAAATGTGCTAGGAAATTATGACATCTGTACCCCAGACTTACTCCATGGAGCAGGGTCCTTCTTGAGATGCCAGTCGTTTCTCAGTTAGTCAAGTTCCCACATTTTGTGGAACCCAGATGTTCATAACTGCATTCGAAAATGCCCATCGTCTCTCCCTATCCTGAGGGACATTGATCCAGTTCATGCCCTCACATCCCACTTCCTGAAGATCCATCTTCATATTATCCTCCCATCTATGCCTGGGTCTTCCAAGTGGTTTTTTCCCCCTCAGTTTTCCCCACCAAAACCCTGAATACACCTCCATTCTCACCCATACTTGCTACATGCCCTGCCCACCTCATTCTCTATTTGATCATCCAAACAATATTGGGTTAGGAGTACAGTTCATGAAGCTTCTCATTATGTAGTTTTCTCCATTCCTCTGTTACCTCGTCCCTCTTAGGCCCAAATATTCTCCTCAGTACCCTATTCTAGAACACACATCCTACATTCCATCCTCAGTGTGAGCGACCAAGTTGCACTCCCATACACAACAGTCAAAATTATAGTTCTGTATATCTTAGTCTTTAAATTGGAATCTTTAATCTTTAAACTGGAAGACAAAGGATACTGCACCCAATGATAGCAAGCATTCCCTGACTTCTTAATTTCTTCCTGAATAGAATTTTGATTTGTTAAGGTTGTTCCTAAATATTTGAACTCTTCCACCCTATCAAAGGAGCTATTATCAATCTTTATATCGTGAATTTTGCTGTATATATTAATTCAAAAAAGGTCATTTAAATTTGCCCATTGTTTATTAGCCCATCAGGATGTTGTTATTTTTGTTTAAAGAGATATGTAACTTTTTTAAGTGCCCATATGAAGCCCATTTTTAGTGTGTGATCTGCATAGTAGCTTAAGTTTCCCAACGTGCATGACGTCTTTTAAGAATTTGAGGTGCATAAGGTGTATTGTTGTTTTTAAAATATCCAGTATTTTTACCAAAATGTTTCCTCGCACTGTGCTTGTTCTGACCAACATGCATCTCATCTTCCTGCAGCTGTGACAAAGTTATAGATCCAAGTCTTTTTGTACACATTTTTGGCTTTCGATATTGCACTTATTTTAAGCAGTTTTAGTGGCTCCATAACCTGTCTTTAAATTTGTGTCTTTATTTTATTTATTATTTTTTTTTTTTTTGTAGGAGCCATTGTTGTACTGATGTAACAGAAACCTGTATGTTGCTAATTCTTCTCTCTCGGATGGTTTGGAATCTGAATGATGTAAATTATTGAATAGGATGTTCATACTTTTCTATACCTGTCATTCTCTGGACATAAAATATGAGAATATCATCCATACCTAAAGGGGAAAAAATGTGTTACTATTATCCGTAATTTTTAACTAAATTGTTCATGTAGTATTGCGTGAATATTTCTGCTTAGATCCTATATTTTATAAAATGCTTTTTCAAATCTTACTAATTTTGGCTTCAACATACCATTAATTCTGGCATGGCTGTTTTTCATCTTCATAATTTTAATTGGTTCCTGTCTGTAGACAGTTTTCATGACTTTCAGACGGAATTTGCAGTTAATCCTTCAATGTTGAATGTTGTAATTTTTTGTCGCTTCAGCTTGCCTTTCTGTTACAGTACTGGTTTCAACATTCCATAACATTTTGAATACTTCATACATATAAAGGAATTTGTGAATTGGGTAGCAGGTCTCACTTGCAAATTTATTTAATGCGAATTTGAACTGAAATACTTGAAACACAAAATAGTTGTTCCAGTACACTTGATATGAACATAAAACATAGTTCACATGTCTTGGTTCCTCTTATATTGTTTTCATGTAACTTTGGGAGTGAAATTAAAGCTGGAAAGCATTGTTCTGTGCCACCTGTGCATGTTAATGTTATGGTGCTAAGGCATTTGTCATTTAAAGGTATAATTGTGACCTCACTAGAAGGTAATTAATTAGATGTGCAAATAAAGTTTAAAATTGTCTTAAATGTTTAAGCACAATTCTATATAAGCATAACTGGGGAAATATGGATTGGTGCGGGTGAGGGTTATGTTTCATGCTTCATTCACTGGATGTTATGCACACACACTTATATTCATAATGGATGCAGTGCCACTGCATGTCTGTGTCAGGTATTTTTTGGATTGTTACCACTGATGATAGGACTCTGAAGCTGAGTTAATACCATAACAGTTTTTCTGTAGTGTTCATATATGAAGAACAAGCATTGTGAATGATCAGTGTAGCTGCTTCCTGAGAGGTTCACTTCTCCCACAGGAGTATGTGTTTCAAACATCCATTTTGTGGTATCTGTAGCTGATCCAGTTCTAGGTACGATAAAAAGTTAATTATCTTGTGTATCATTTAAATCAGCAAATTTCATAAGCTGAAATCATTTCGATATTTCTTTGTACTGTTTCCTAAAAGTCTGAATGATGTCTGTCTTTCAAGTTAAGCTGTATCTTGTTGTCTGCTTCTGACATGGTGTCTTAACACTCCTTGAATGACGGAGATGATGGAGTTTTACTCTTAGCTTTAAGCAGTGAATACTTGGCTTTAAGCTGTATCCACCTGTGCCATGAAGAGAGAGCATCTACTACCTGTAGGGCACCAGAAACCTCCTGGTCATTTGTGGTATCAGCAGGCTGTCCTTTTTATAGCTTGCATATTATTTTGACACCATTTGAGCCAGGGTAGCTCAGTATTTTAAGAGGAATTCAGGCTGGCTAACGAAGGTTTGATTTCCAGCAGGGGCAGTGATATTTCTTCCCTTCATCACATCTATACTGGCTCTGGTTCCCACCCAATTTTCTCACCTGTGGGTAATGGACTCTTGTTACAGGTAAAGAAGCTGAAGCTGCATGCTGACAACTTGCATCCAACTTATGCCAAGTTAAGAATGTGTGGGCTTTATATCCACCCCCTCTTATATCATGGCCAGCTGCTGAATTAAGCACAAAAAATGTGATGTTACAGCTTTTCTGTTAAAAATGAGAGAAATGGAGATTGTATTAGTCTTTTATACATATTGTGGTAGTGTAATTGATTTGTTGACAGCTATTCCTCAACTGAAAGGCAAGATTTGGAAGGTTTCATGTTCCAGATAACCAGACTTTTAGCACTGAATAGTGTTCTACATGAAATCAGTTTAGTTCCTTTTCAGCTAGTCATGGTCAAAAACGGAAGTGTGTTTAAATAGGAAATGTTTATTTTCAGGTGGAGGAGTTGGCAGTAGTAGCAGCAGCGAGAGGTACACCAGTAGAGGTCGTGGAGATGATTCTAGTTATCGTCGTTACAGCCGTATGGTGAGATTTTAATTATGTAGATTGCAGCTTTAATCAGTTGGAAAAATGAATTGTATAATGCAATGTATGTTGACCACATGTTACATCATCATGACAATGCTGGATATAGATTCCTTAGCCAAATTATATGATATCTGTCATATAGAGCAGGTCATTGCATGAGAAATAAGTTTTCTCTTGAAGCAGTTTGTGCTCATTTACAATGCGTCTGTATAGTTGTGGGCAAAATGTCACTGAAGGTTATGTCATTGTAGCGTGCTTCAGTTGTGTCATTTAAAAGGACCGTGTACCAAACAGTCACAAAATATTAAGTCACGGGTTCACTGCTGGACAAAAAATAAAATAAAATGCCAAAACTGGTACACGTTCTGGATGATGCATGGTTTGTGTTAAGTAGGAAGATGATAGGCCAGAATAAGAGATGTGGTGTTACCAAAGTCCGCATGCAGTTTGTGAAATTTCCTGAAAGGGCAGTAAGTGCATATGTAATCTTATGGCCTCTTTGTTTTGAAGAAACAAATTCCGGCCATTTTGTTATATCAGTCTTGACCCCATTATTCAGGGAATTAACAGAAGAGAAAATATATGACATTTTACATTCTTTGCAAAAACTGAAAGGCAATATTTGGAGAAATATTGCCAGTATTTTGAGACAGGCTGTATCATGTGTCAAGAAATATTGTCATTTTTCAAGTGTGAGACCTACTTAGAAGCTGAAGGTCAGCACTTTGCACCTGTGCTTTGAAGTAAGGTAAGGTGAAGTGCAAGGGAAATGTAAACTGAACTCTTAGCAGAGGGAGGCTTTATATGCACTACAGCATCTACAATAGCCACTGTGCTGAGACCAGAGATTGAGTATATGCTGTGTGTGTTTGAAATTCAAGGGGCTGAGATGCAACATTAGATGTAAGTATTTCAGATTATGTTTCACTGTGTGAAATTTCTGTTGTGTGCCTGTGCTCACATTATGTGCCCATTTATGTTGTGTGTAATTTTTGCTTTATGTTACAGGATGGTCCAGGTTACTCCACCCGTGATCACAGTCATCACAGATCTCCCGAGTCACAACGCAAACGTTTGAGAACTGAGCATGGTTATGTACAGGTACAGAGCCAAGGTTTAAATATTGTCAGCTTACAGAACTTGAGCTCTGATGGTGTATCTTAGTGAAGATCATGCCTGAACTTTGCATGTAGTTTAATTTGGTGACACGATTTAATGGTGTGTAAACTTGAATAAGTGCTGATCTTATGCTAGCAATATGCACACTGACCACTCATGTTCGTTTATCACTGTTGTTTTGTTTCTTCATTTATCCCTTCCCAGTTCTCTTCATCCAGTAATTTTAGGTAAGTTCTCAAGTTTTCCTTAATGTGACCATTGTTAATGTCTAAGTTAATTTCCACTGGTAAGCCATAATTCATTTTGACCCTTTCGTTTTTAAACCATTAGGTTAATTTGAAAGGGACTAATCATTCTTCTATGTATTTGCAGATTTTCATGCCTGTCCCCACATGTTTAAGAACAGTATATTTGCTTTGCTGATTGTCTTAGTGTTCTTCAGCTTTCTCATGTAGATTTATGTCATATTCATTGATTTGAAATATTTTGCATACACAAGTTCATAATGGGGTTTAAATTCCATTCATGTATGAAGTAATATTCTGTGAGTATTTGTATCAAGTATCGGTTAACATTTTATTATATGCCAGAGATATTTCTGTCACAAAACGTTTTATGGTCTAGCTTGAAAGATAACAAACATCAGGAGAGCAGAGTTTATGTAGTCTCTTAATTCCCCGATTATTATAAAATTTAAGTACCTTGTTCACTTCAATTTTTTTTATGAAACCCTTAGTGCACGTCTTATCTATTCCATGCCCGCTGCTTGCTGTGCAGTCTCATCCTCTTTGATTTGATACAACCACATTTAGCAGTGCTATTTTTGAGACTGTTATATTTGTTCACCTTATCAACAACTTTTCTCACCTTGTGTGAATGAAGAGAACTTATTACTGTGTTTACAGTCTGTTACCCAGTGCCAGAAAAATCCATTCCACCCTTATATCTGCTTTAATATTTTTATCCCATTTGTACCCCTGATGCCAGGTTTAAGTTTGGTGTACACATGAAACTGGTTTGGTTAATTCAGATGTGTTTAAATCTAAAGTTTGAATAGGAAAAAAGTTGGATGTGTTTCCTGTTTACTATAATCTGAGACAAGAGGATACCTTACAGCATTTGCTTTTCAACTGTGCACTAGAATGTAACGGAGGGAAGTCTAGAGAACTAGGATGAATCAAAACTGAATGGGACACATCAGCTCCTGATGTTAATTTATTGGGCAGAAACATGTATACTATAGCAAAGACACAGTAATATTACTTGTTGCTTTTAAGGTGGTTGGTATAGGAGTAAATGCCAAGTGTGTGTTTTTGTCTTGTCAACTGACTGCAGGGCAGTGTCATAGTGCAAAGATAGCTTATATATCCTTCAGAAATTTGTGGAAGTTCAGATATGTAGGATCAGCACAGACAAGTCAAAATATCATGCCAAAAGAAATTAGGAGCAGGTCAGATTCAAGTAATGCTATCATTTGGCCCACAACCTTATAATTTCCTTTTTGCAGTCTAACAACTTGAAATCACAAGGTACAAAATTACAAATTGCCTGTAGTTAGTGTGAAAGTATAAATTGGTTTCTTGTATTAAGGGGGAAGTACAGGCTGATCGTGCTAAGGAATAAATATATTATTGCAGAAAATGGAGGAAGAAACAGGAGGGTGGAGAAAATAGCTTAATTAGCAACATTGTGATCTGTACTCACCAAATGGGTGGGTGGGTGATCGAGTCACGTAGGAGTTGGATGGGGAACATGGCTTACCTGAGGGGAAAAGATTTTGGCAGGGAACCTGTAGGAAAGAGACCACTGGTTGGGAGAATAGTATTAAAAAGAATCTTAAAAGAAAAGGTTGGAAGGGTGTGGACTAGATTTGATTGGTGCCTTATGTGAATAAGTGGTGGGGTGTTGTGAACGTGATATTGAATCTTTGGGTTCTATAACATGCAAGGAAAATCTTGTCTAGCTTAGGTCCTGTTCACTTTTCAAGACCATGCTGGTTGGGTGGTTGGTTATATGCCTGCAACTCCAAAGTGGGCTTTTTCCAGCTGAAATTCTTTGTGTATTTTTCTTCATTGCTGTGTGTTGCCAGTCCAGCTCAACTTTGTCCATTTGAAAACCCCACTCTTTGATGATGCCATTATGCTGTTTTCTGTTTTCACCAGCCCCCTGGTAATTCCCCCTCTGAAGTTCGTGCATTCATCTCTACCCTTTTCTCACGTACCATCAATGTATGTTAGTTGCCTAATGCGGGAGTTCGCATACAGAACATAAATAAGATATAAAATCATTTCAGTATATAGGTTGGAGCCTATTTGACAAAAGATTCAGTGTGTTGCATTTAGACTGACGTTAGTAGTGCCTGTGTCTCTGATACTTGTGTGTGTATTGTAATTTTTGTTTTGCTTTTGATCAGTCTATCCCAGTGCTAAAGTATGAAACCCTATGAGGGAGTTCTGGCCCCAGCAATGTGGAGGTAGAAACACTCCTGCTCTTCATATGGGTGTATTTCAAGCTACTAGCAATGGAAAGTGTATTGACTCGGCAATTAACAGTGCTGATACTGCTGTGTTCTCACACTGGCCCTTCCATCATATTTGTTAGACACAGTGTACCACACCATGTCCATTCATTCTTGCGTTAGTATGTTCAAGAACATAATTGCTCCCATGAAACCACCTACATATTTCCAGTGTCAGGTCGCAGAGCTGAGTTTAGAACTAATTATAATTCGTACCAAGTCAAAATTTCAATCTCCTTAATGCTCGATTCTCCATTTTGCTGTTCATGCTCTCTTGAAATAGGGCAATCTTAATACGTGGATTTGTCAGTACTGTTGTATACCATATTTACTCTACAGTTTATCGACTTTTTAAACCAATTTATACTGGCTATGCATATATATGTTGGATTGAAGTTGGGGAAAATTATGGCTGTATACTGAAAGTGTGTTGTTACTTAACATTTCTCCATGCTTAACACACTTTCATATCGACGTTTGTTATTGATTTTACATAAAATTGTCTAATCTCCTTGACTGTACTGAAGGCACCCAACATTTTGTGTCCCACTGACAACATTTTTGGCATCTTTCCTTTTTCTATTACTTTCATTTTTTTAGAAATACGGCTGAGTTTTACTGAGTAGGAATTGGCCTGTTTCAGTAGCATTTGGAGAATCAAAATACTGGAAGACAAAAACGTAACTAGGCCATACAACAGCAACATCTGCTTCTAGTGTGGCAGGGTCCATGCAGACAGTGACAAAAGATAATATTGACTCTGATTCCCAGCCTATGCTACAGGAGAGGGGGAACTTTAGGGCATTGATGTGTTGTGAACAGTTCGTAGCAACAACGTATATTACTGAAGCATAACGAATGTGCATAGAATGCATAGCTTGTTGTGTTTTTATGCTACAGTGAAGTAATGTGAGCCCAAAAGCTTATTTTGTTAGAAAGAAGAGTTTTAGTTTGAATGCAGTGGCATTATATGGCTTGTGTATTTCTTACATCTGCTGTCGCTTTTGGGTCACCAGAAAGTAGTATTACATTCTGCTGGCATTACTCTAGTACATCTGTGTTTGTTGACTTTCTGTTTAAAACTCTGTGACTGCAATTTCTTATTTTCCTCTCTGAAATTTTTTTAAACCAAGATGCTTGGTGTATATTTGCTGCAGTAGGGCTATCTACATCTTGCTCTTCCATAGATTGTACCTTGCAGCCATGGTAGGTGATGGCATTAAACCCAAGAAATTCTTTCACCTGATGCTGTTTTGTCTTTGTGCAACTGAGAACACAATTTTGAAGTATACACCATCATTGAACACTTGAGTAATATTTAGTTACCATTCACTATTGTTTGTTAAATACACATTTGAGATTAGTCCAAGATGAGAACACAGATATAAAGCCAAGTCTGAAAGTGAAGAGTATATTTTGTTGGCATGATTTTCTTTTGTTTGTTCTGTTTGATTCATTTGTTTCCAATTATACTGTCATGTTTTATTGTGGAGACAGTGACCACATCTTGTGTCTTCCCACTTAGACTGGTATAACCAGGGAAGTGTTGATCGTATTAACATTACTTGAGGGCTGCTTTTGTGATTTTTGTCTTTATACCGCCATTACAGGAAGGACAGCAGTGAAGATGGTTGTATATTAAAGAGGAGATGGGAAATTTGAAGATCTGAGTTGCCATATGTGAAAGAAGAAAGGTTTTATATTTAGTATTTTGCCATAAATAGAATAATCACATTTTCTTGTGACAGATTACAAGGGACAAACTTCTTCATCTAAGAAGACTAATTGGACGAAGAGTGTTTATACTTAACATCTGATATGTGTTATTTTTACTACTGTGGACAGGTTTTCAGTTTACCTATTCAGTATCACAGTTTTTATGCTTACATTTGTCAGTAGCAAGGATGAGAAATTCAATGGTTTCATTGCATTAGAACAGATGTGCAACACAGTGACTGATATGCCTCTGGGAAAGGAAGGCAGGTCTGAATGATAATTGAGATAATTGCATAATGTATCACTTATATTTGTGATGTATATTTTCCTGTTGTGGACAGGTTTCCATTTTACTTATTCAGTTCTGTAATATTCATATTAATATTTGTGTGAAGGATGAGAATTTAAGTTCCTTGGTGTTAGAACAACATCCCATGGAATAGTTGATATGCCTCTGGAAAAGGAAGGCTGTTCTCATCTTAAACAGAAAGAGAGAGAGAGAATTCAGATGATTGTCTGATGATTAAGTACTTAGATTTGTGAGATAAAGCAGAAAATTGATACTGAAAACTTCCCTGAGGAAAGTTGAACATCAGAATAATGTGCCACCAGGTGGTTTTTGAATTGCTAAAGTAACTGAAACTCCAGGCTGTACATAACATTGGTAATGAACCAAGTAAAGTATACTTTTTCATTATTTTCATATAAGAAGATGTTTTATGCAAACTTGCTTTGTAGAAGTTGTGATGGTATTAATGAAAACATTTGACTGTTATGACAACCCATTATGTTTGGGTGGACTTGTAATTCTTTAATTCATTTGATGTTGGTGTAACTTGCAAACCTGTCCAATCTTGCTTGACCTGGCTAATAAAAAGGGAAATAGTTGATTGTTAATTGAAGAATGTTGATGTTTGAAAGCCTGACAACAGTATCATTTTTTCAGTATTTCAGTGGTGGTGAACATGCAGATGAGAACATCTCTTCCTTGTAATAGCTGTATATGTTTTGGGTTTGCCATACAGGCTTCGTCTAGCCGCCGCAGCCACGAAGGCAGCTACGGGGGTGGGAGTGATTACAGTAACCGTTATGGTTACTCTGAGGAGAAGGGAGGCTATGTGGATGAAAGGGGCCGCGGTTACCGCGAGGAGAGGCGGTCCGCCAGTAGTTTCAGAGACCGTTCAAGGGAGGATTATCCCCACAGAAAGACTGAACAGCTGGATTCAAGCATGCCCCCACCCTCTAGTGCCCCCTCGAGGCATCTTTCCTCCCCCCGAGGCTCCTTCAGGGGGCGCATTAGCGGCAGGGGAACAAGAGGCATGTCGAGAATGATTTTCCCCAGACGAGTCGACACCGTACTCAAGAAGAAAAGCATTTTGGATTCTAGTTACACCTTCCGAAAAAGAATGTTAGCAACAAGATCACAAGCTGATAACCTAAGGAGGCTCAAGCTTCAGAGGCTGCGGAGGTAATATCTTAAAGTATATTAAAAGAAAAGAAACTGATGGAATGGTTACAAAATGATATACAGAGAGAGCAAGAGGAAATTGGACTTCACACCTCTGAGTAAATATTTGTTCTTAAAAGATAACAGAGATTGAAAGGGGAAATGGATTGAGCTAATCATGGAGTAGATGGCCTTGTATAGAGTTGAAAGAAAGCATTGTCTCTAGTTACTTATGTTAGACATGGCAACTGCAACAACCAGAAACATTAACTTGCATGTAAATTTGTTGGATGTCACCTATGCAAAAATCAGGTGTACTGCAGTGATTGTTACACACCCTGAAATTGAGGGAAATGGGTTACAGTGGCAAAAGGAAATTAATTGTAAAAAAAATAATACCTTGATTGGGGAGTATGAATGTATGCAAAACAGTTTGTTCTATTTCTGAAGATGAACAGCCTTCAGTGTACGTGCATAGAATATATATATAAAAACATAACTAAGAAAGATAGAAATAAGTGTATCGAGAAAGGAGATGAACAAGTTGATGGACACTGCTGCTCTAACAAGACATAACGTCGGACACATTGGCACAAGGGTGGAATGGGAGGATGAATTTCTATAATTTGTTTGTATGTGTTGGTTTGAAATGTACTAAATTTGTTCTATAATAACTAGGATTAGGGAGGCTGCATTGTCAACTAAAAAAGAAGGCCAGGGTGAAAGAGAAGGATCTAAAGCAACTGAAGACATCAGTGATGACGACGAGAAAGAAGAGAATTGGGATGAAGACATGGACAAAGTACGTACACATGTAGAAGTGCAGTTGTACCATTTACACAGCCTTTATTGTAGTTGTTCTGTTCATGTTGATATTACTTCTGAAGAACCTTTCTATTCTTTACTCTTATCAGCAGTCACACTGTTCTGTTGTGAAATTTAGTCATCAAACATGTTAGTGTAAGACATCTGAATTTGAAGTTGAAGGAGCCTAAAGTAGGTTTGTTGCAGTTTAAGTGCAAGCAGAATGTTGACCATTCAGCAGACGTCTCGTGTGTTCACAGAGCTACGGTTATTTTTAATATGCCTGAATAGATTGGATATGAGTGATTGCAGTAACATAATCACCTACAGCGCTACCATCTCCTATTATAGTTTGAATTATGTATGGTACAGAGCTTCTCCAGTATAGTCCACAAACCTGATAACACCTGCAATTGTGTAATGGTATGCACACAGTTAAAAGTAAAAAATACTGGATGATAAAGTAAATTAACTGCTCATGATTCAGTGGATCTGATTCAGACTTTGAGTTTCAGTGCAGATATTTTTTTAATTATTCATGTTGGAAAGTCAGTAAAATCTTATTTTCTTGGCTGGGGAACTGTAGTATCAGAAGTAGCAGTATCATTAATAGTCTGGCATTGAGTGAACGAGTTTTACTGTATTTTATACATCGTAATATAAAAATCCTGAACATGTATTCCAAACAGAGGTTTTGAACTCTTAGCAACATCCTAGCCCACTTCTAAAAACCATGCACGTCTTTACTTTTTGTGTTTGTTTTTAAACTGGAAGCATACAATGCAGCAAATCAGTTATTGATAATTTTTTGCCATTAAAATATTAACTGTACCTAGTAATTACATGTGGCACACATGTTTGTGGTAGACTGCCAACTTTGCTTGTTTTAAAAACCTTGGCACTGCCACATTTCAGATTTTCTTCATGAGTTTTGACAAATTTGTTCTTTTATACCCCATTTCTGAAGAGCTGTCTATTTTATGGGACCAAACCATGTGCCGCGCTCCCCTTATTTCCAACTTCAGACATTCATCCCTTTAGCATGGGTGTTTGTAAACCTCACACTCTTAGTATACTCTGCTGTAATACTTATTTAGATATCACTGATATTTGCAGCATGTTTTTTAAGTTTACATAGCTTTTGATCTGTATATAAGTTGAAATATTTACATCTGTTTCATAAGGTAGTTTAGAATGTTTGAATGCACTGTATACAGGAACTCAAGGAAGCAAAAGTGAAGATCTGTGGAATAACACTCACAGAATTTATCAAAACCTACTACATAATCAGGGCACCAGCAGTTTGATCCCTTCCTTAACAGCTTGTTGTTAAGAACAGTGAAAAACTTCTCAGTTTTTGCCTTTTTCCTTGTGGCAGGAATTGTCTGCAGACCGTGACATTCACTGTTATTTAGGAGGTTAGGGAGTGGGCAGATGACCATTTGCAGGACAAGGTACACTTGCTCCATGTTTGTTAGACCCTGTGGCATTTAAAGCCTGAATATTAGGCGTTTGGTTACCGTGTTTCATGGCAGAGACAGCCACAGAATTGTGAACGGTGACATTGAATAAGTTCTACATAGTTTGCAAGCTTTCTTTCTTTGCCAGATATGGCTACAACATTTTGTTGTTTAGATCAGACGTGGTATATGGATGTTATAGTCATGAACAAAAGGCTTTAATATACTGTATTCCTGTCGCTACTGACACATTTCATCTGTGTGGTATGGTGAAGATTCTGTCCCTTTGCCCCCCTCCCCACTGTTCCCTCCCCTTATGGGAAGAAAACTCTGTTAATAGGTAAGGCACCAACACTGTCTTCTTTTGGTTTTAGAGGGAGTCCTGACTGGCAGCTCGTAGAAATTGTCCATCCAGTGAATATAACCGTAATGTGCGGGGTCATATCTGAAGTTCCCAGACTTTGTCATTATTGAAACGTTCATGTATTTGCTCTTGGTTGTTTTTGTCTTGGGAGTAGTTCCCTTCTGAGTTTATGTGATGGTTCTAGTGTTTCTTCTACAGCTGAAAGTGCTGCTGCAGCTAGTTTTGGAACTGCCTGTAGGGCAGTAAGTGTCTCTGAATTTCAGGGACATCATGGAATCAGTGCCCTCGTGGCTGCAACTGAGAAGAGTAGAGAGGGTTATGGCTGCAAAGCCCACTAGACTGACTCAGAAGGCAGTGATACTGGGGCATGTAATGGCAGAAAGCTGTGCTACATGCTGTTCTCAGTTGTAGTGGTGAGCTTGGGAACTTGGATTAACACCATCATAGACAGGCTGTACAAATTTTAGTGCTATTTTGGCAGTTCCTTGTCTCTGCATTTATGAACTTGTTCTGTAACTCATGCCCTTCCCTGTGTCAGTAATGGATTAGACATTCCATTTTCTGTATTTTCATAGCTTGTACAATTCTGCGGCTAATTTGCACCTCAGGAGTGTGTTGTCCTATGCAAAATATTGGGAACTCTTGCGCATTGGTATGGTATAACATAGCAGAAGACTTGAATCTTTGAAAACATAGGTTAGATTTTGAAAAGTTTGGTTGCCCTATTGTATTCATTTAGTACAGAGTTGTCATTGAAATACAGTGTTTGTGTTATGAGTTCTAGTCTTTCTAGGAGAAAGAGCTTCCAGAAGGAAAGAGAATACAGAAGTTGTTGGTGGTGGTGGTGGTAATTGTTGTTGTCGTCGTCATAATGAGACCTTTTTTTGTCAGGTCCTATTGCATTTTCATTCAGCATTAACAGTGCCAAAACTACGTTTTGTCCATTACCTTGCTTGTGCTTGATCCTTGAGTTACAAGTAAATGGAGTGACACTTGTAGCTATTCGTTGCTGTGAATATTTCTAGGTTTTCTGTATGATGTGTTGCATAAAATTCAGGTCAAGAAAATCTTTAAATAGACTTCATGGTTAACTTGGCTACTAGGATCAAACTCGAGTCGATAAACCTCACAGAGCTTCAGCCATGAACTACCAAATGTACTGGAATTTCAACATGAAAGTGATGATATCCCCTCTGGTTCTAGTGTTATTTTACCCTTATCCTCACTGCCACTGATTTTGTGAGTTCTTTGGGATAATTGTACATTATCTCCTTTGTGAGAGCGATGTCCCTGAATATCATTGTCATCTAAAATTCCTTCCAGAATCATGTTAGCCCTTAGCCGCCGAACGACATATATATATATATATACACATATATGTCGCGCAGTGGGCCCTTTAAATAGCCAAACGGCCACTAAAGTGGCCCGGGGGGGGGGGGGTTAATTCCGGGTTAATAGCTGTTCCCTGTGTTTCATTTCTTTCTTTCTTTTTCAATTTTCTCTTTCCTATTTTCATATTATTCCTCTGACCACATAGTGCCTTATGAATCACATTATTGCTTTATGAGCAAAGAATTACACATCCCTGGTGGAGTAGGTAAAATGACTTCTCAGTATAGTTTTTAGTTTTATAGCCATGGACCATACAAATGCAGCTTGCTGCTCAGTGTATGATGTATATGAAAGTGGGTGTAGGACATTCAGATGTCCTGGCACAGGTAAAGCAGTGCTGAATGTTTGACAGTGGAGTAGGTATATAGAGGTTTCCAGGTGCTGGTGGTTTCATTTCTAGTTAATGTGACGTCTGAATTCAGATTTTTCAGTTAAATTAAACATGCTTGCTGTGTAGTCCACTGTGTGCATGTAATTGGGTTTTTGTGGTTCAGGAGCAGGCAGATGCTGGTGATGATGAGGAAGATGATGAACTAGAGGAAGGAGAAACCCCAGACAAGAAAGAGAAGACAAAGGTAAAGGATAAAAAGAAAGAAGCCAAGACACCACTCAAGGATGATGAGAGGGAAGAAGGTGAAGAGGTTGATGATGAAGAAGAGGAGGAACAAGGGCAGGAGGAAGATGAGGAGGGGCAAGAGGAGGAGGAGGAGGAAGACGAAGAAGACAGGGTTTCTGTGTCTGACACACCAACACCATCCAAGAAGTCAGATGTGAAGAATGATGGGGGTGTACATGTAAGCATACATTCATGAAAACGGGTTTGCATGTAGTGCCATAGTAAGTCTGCTGCCATCTTTGCATGAAAATTGTTTGTGACTTGGGCATACTCCTTCCTTTGTTCCTTAAAATTGTGTTGTATTAGTCATAAATGTTGCATACCTTGGATATGTATTGTGATACAAAACTTACACTAAATATTGTGTAGTGCTGATGTTGCTGCCACCTCACACACTTGCTGATGGTCTGATGTTAATGATAACTTCACCCAGGTTTGTGAAAACTGGTTACTGTCACGTTGGTATGTTTAGTTCATGAGGAGAAATGAGAGAGGGAGGGAGACATCTCCGACTCACAGAAATGAATGTTTCTTTTCGTAAGTCGTACAGTGTAGTTTCAAGGTAATGAGAATTTGTAGAATTTGAAAACTACTCATCTGAGGATGTGTGTTGGACTTGAAAAATGATTTAAAATACATGAGCTGCAAGTCCATTGCCTGTGTTCATATATCATGTATATTAGACTATAGCATAGGTTTTTAAAGTTTTGTGCAGCAGTATTTGTTCTTAGCGTCATTAGCACTGTATGAGCTGTGGAGTTAATGATTTTCTTGTGAATGTGAAATTGCCTTGTACTCACCATGATGGCATTTTGTGCCACAGGGCTTCTCTGTTTGTGGTATTGCTTTTTCTAAATCTATAAAGCAAACAGTACATACATATCCTGTAGTCCCTTAAATACCTTTCTGTTGTGGTTTTTATTACAAAAATGTTTCCATTGTTCTCTTTTTTAGACCATTCACAAATTGTGAAAAGTGACTATAAGTTTTTGTTGTCTATCTGAGGAAACACTGTCAAGGTAATTCATGTTTAATTCAAATGTGACAAGAAGAATGGGTACTTTATATGAAGGCCTGTGTACTTCTGTATCTTGCTGAATTCTTCTTAAAATGAGAAATGTTTCAAACAAAAGTTGTAGAGTAAATCAAAACACATGTTTTGTGTTCAGTAAACTTTTACCAGAAATCATACCATTATTAAGATAATGTGAGAAATACAATACAGACAGATGGACAGACCACAGGGGACAGTATAACACGGCACATAGCATGGTGGATAAACAAGGCAAGAATACAGACACTCATAATATTTAATGTGTTGCTTTTCCAAGGTACCAGTGGTTATGTGAATGTTATACATATATTGCTCAACTTGTTTTAACAAAACCTGCTTGAAACCTTGGCTGTTTCTTATTATTCACTTCTAACCATTCAGTTTAATGACCAAAACACTGAGAAAAATTTTTCCCACTACTGGTAGTAAGGAAAACTCCTATATAATTATTAGACACACTAATTTTTCCATTATTTGTATTAGGTGAACACACCATAGCCATTTTCTGTTTCCTAGGGTATACTTTGCCACCAAACTTTCTATTAAATATATCCACCAAAATTCCCATTTTTATCTTGTTTTACTAAATTTTATGCACATTTCTGCTGGCATTCCATTACAATCCAGATATTCATTCTTCATTTTCATTAGGTTCTAATTTCTTCAATTTTAAAATATTTATGTAATCCTCCAAATATTTGAGCCCCATTATTTCTGGTTCACCCCATTGGTTTTCTGGTTTATTTTTTTTTAACAATTTTTTGAAAATAATGTGCCCAAATTCCAAGTTTCATCTCTCACGTCACTGATACACTATTATGCCTGTGAAGATAGGAGATAAAAAAGAAACAAGAAAAAGCCAAAAAAAGATGAAACAAAATAATTTGACACTGTTCACCATGAGAATAACAAATACAAAATAAAATTACCTGGAAGGTCAGTGACACAGAAATAAATGCAGGAAACAAACTTAGGAACTGTCTGGTGACGTAAATTCAGTCAAAAACACAACTGTAAATATATGGCTAAATGATGGTGTTTATTAGCAATGGAAAAACTACATGTTTTGGCCTATAGCGGCCATCTTCAGGTTTTGACAACTTTCTTGCTAAAAGAGTTTCATAGAATATGCCTAAACTGTGTGGTGATGTTGAGATCTCATCATCATTTTACCTGCTTTTGTTAATCTAATTTTGGTGGGATGTCTATAGCATCAGTGATTTTGTCGGTAGCTTGGTGTGGATCTTTCCGGTTCGGTAGGTGTAGGGTTAGGAGGAAACTGTGATTACAGGTGTGGTATCTTATATGCTCCACTCCTTGCTACCTACAAATTCATTGATGCAGTAGACATCCCACCAAAATTAGCTTAACAAAAGCACATAAAATGATGATGAGATCTCAACATCACCACATGGTTTAGGCATGTTATATAAAACTCTTTTAGCAAGAAAGTTGTCAAAACCTGAAGATGGCTGCTATATGCTGAAACATGTAGTTTTTCCATTGCTAATAAACAGCATCATTTAGCCATATATTTATAGTTGTAGTTTTGACTAAATTTACCTCACGATATAGTTTAAACACACAACGGGGATGGCGCACCTCAAAATTAGGAACTGCCTACCTTTAAGTGATTTTGGCCAGAAAGATTAGCTACCATGCTTGCATAGACCAAAAATCAAGACAAAATCGTACCATTTCATGGCATGTGAGCCATCAGTGTTCTGAAAAGTGGCTTGTATCACATTAAAAAAAACACTAATATACAATACAAAACAATGGGCAAACTGGCTACAATTAGAACCAGCCAATAATGTAACATGCATTCATATATGTAACTGTGGGTCTCAGCAAACAGTAGACAGGACATTTATTTGTAAAAGTTGGCTCCTAATAAGCTGCTGGTTTCAAGTGCAAGGCAGTAAAAAAAAAAGAAAATCATGAAAGTTGAGAAAGCATAGTTGGTATCATGAATAGGCTATGGGCTAGGTGACACAGGGCTCAAATCCCAACGGGGGCAGGAAATTTCTGTTCTCCTAACATCCAGACTGGCTCTGGGAACCATTATGGTCCCAGGATGATTCACTTCCATCTAGTTCTGAGGTTAAAATAAATGGGGCTACTATATTTATCCAAATGCAAGATGACTTTAATCTCTGACAACCCCTCCAAAATAATGCATCTGCGAAAGGAAAATGTATTTATCCATATTTAAGATAACCCCCCAAAAATTAAATGTCTGTTAAAAAAATTTACTATTAATTTCACACAATTAATACACACAGCATGTCAGATTCTATTTGCCTTTACCAATCAATGTCACTTTCTCCAATCTTCACAGTCTTCCTCACATTCACTCCTAACATTCCCATCATCTTTGCTATCATCCCACAACATATTATTATCAGTCTCCACTGCAGTGGACATAGAGCACTTCTGAAAAACCCTTCATAGTAACTTCTGGTGAGATGCTCCATCATGTCGTTATGGTCTACATTGACTAAATAATACATTTATGTTTCCTGGTTTATAAATGTACTTGAACCCATGATGATCCACAGTTTTCTCCAAATGTGGTGTTAGTGGTTTTAAGAATTTCAATACATGTGTCCTGGAATTTTGTATCATGTCTGTGGTCTGATCAATTTCAGTTCATGGCTCTCTTTATGGGTTTTAATTTGTGGATTGGTCCAGGTTTTATTTTTGAGTCTTGTTAATTTTTTAGTAGCCATTTTCCTTATACAATAGGACTAGATCTGTTCTCAGGTACATACCTTTTCAAGTTCGTTTCCACGGTGCCCAGCAATTTAGAATAACTCCGTCTGTGGTGTTCACCATATTAGGTGCTTCTTTCCCCGGAATCGGAAACAAATCCAGCTTCCAAAACATTGTGTGACTTGAAGAAATTAGATGATGGATAATTCCTAAAGAAGAAGACTGTCAGCTAACTTCCCTCATGCTATGTTCTCTCTTTTCAATTTCTTGACTCTTCAAACTGGGACTAGTTAGTCCCTAAACATTAGTGCAGAATTACCACACTGCACTCCGTAATATCTCGAAATAGTGCAGACCTCACGTGATTTGGCGGTGTTGTCCTTATTTTGGCTCAGAGACTTTTACGTTGTTCTGTTCTGTGTGAAACCATATTAAAGCTCTTATATATTTACTAGTAATGTGTAATGCATCCACTGACTTGAGTGTACAATAATTTTAATTGTACATTGCTTTGTTGTGTGTACTGTCAGGTTACAATTAAGCAAGATTCAGATGCTCGTGCAGTGAGTGAAGAAGGTCGTAAACACCTGCCACGATCATCACTGAGTGGCAGGCCATTCATCCGCTTGAGCTGTCCTCACTGCTTTGTGCGCTGCATCACTTTCAAGGTTTGTGTATTAACTAATTGTAGTGGATTGGAGAATCTCATGAGAAGACCAGTGTGTAATAGGAATAAACTGCATATGTGAACTGGCTCATGGAAGGGTCCTACAAAGGTCTTTTGTTTGTAGTGGTGGTGAACCATAAGGGGTTCCATAACAGTATGGGAGTTCAGGTGATCAGCAGAATAACTTTTGTTCTCTGTTTTTGTTTATAGAATTCTGTAGAATGGACATGGTTTGGAATTCAGTATTTGAATATGTTTTCTGTTTGCAGGAATACACATTGCATTTGTACACATCAAAGCATATAAATATGATGCGCAAACAGTCACTTAGGCACAAACAGACACTTGCACGAATGCGCATGAGCCAGAGGCAGAAGCAGAGACTTTTGGAGGAAAGTGAAGAAGTTCATGGGAATCTTCCGCCACGCTCAAATTTCTGTCCCATATGCAAACTGAACTACAGGCAACTGAAATCAAAGCATCAGGCCTCTGATTCTCATCGGGTATGTCTTCAATACTAAGTGGCTTGGTAATAATATTATGCTGTGAAGAGCCTATATGGATAATTTTGTTTTTTAGGCAATGAAAAAATTCCTGATGCCATATTGTCGTGTATGCCGTATTGGATTCAAGTCTCCTATGCTGTACGAAAACCACATTTGCTCCTTGGACCATCTTAAGGTAATTACAGTATTGTATAATTGCTTAAAATGAAGGGGAATTCTTATACACTATTTAATGCAGTGTCTCAGTGCTATTAGTTGTGTTCATTTGCAAAAAGGTTTCCAAGTGTGTCTGTACATCAACCATTGTATCTCTAACCCTGTGTCCCCTGCTGTGACAACTTCTTTAGCTGTGAAGACTTTATAAAACACAGAAGAGGGCCCTGATGACCCTGAATTAGCAAATGGAGATATAAAAATGGAATAGTCCATTGGTAGGTTGTGCAGCCCAATTGTAGTAGCATTAACAAAACAATTACCTGCAAGAACTTAAGTCAGTACGGGTACTGTCTGAGAACCTGGCACCTGTCAGGATCCCATAAGTACCAGATTAAGGGAATTCTACTATATATTCTGTTGCCAGTATGCAGCTTTTATTAAATACTTATTAGACAGTACATTTTAGTGTCAAAATGAAGTATGACATCCTTTTACTTCACTTTTATTATATTAGACACAGCAAAGGGTTGTAGCTTGAGGTTTATGTGACAAAAACGTACTCCCTTACAGAAAATTTGCCTTGTGATTTTTGTATGCAGTATATAAGGGACAAAAATCACTATCCCAATGCCAACTTTTCAACAGAATTACTCAGTCAGAGAACACAGACGTCTAAAGATTTTTGAGAGTCCTCATTTTTACGATTTACAGGGCTAACTCTAATCTCACTTCCCACAAAGTCCTTTGGATGCATAGCTGTTGTAGTTATGTTGTGAATGTGCTTCTTAAGTGGATTTCATTGTCTAAGCTGATTTAGGTTTCATAACTTCTGTCCTTGTGATCTGGTTTCAAATGAAAGAGAAGTATAACAATTTTATTCTGATGCATCCCATTGTGTTTTCTGTATCATGAACAAAAAATACGCTTTCAACACAGCACTTTAATGTCACACCACACAGTGTCACAAGCTTCAGTTCACATGAACCATTATCATGCACTTATATTTACAACAGTTAACAGAATAAGTGCCTGCTGATGGTTCACATGAACCAAAGCTTGTGACACTGTATGTTGTGACAAAGTGTTGTGTTGGATGTCGTATATACATTTGTTTATGAAAGACAAGTGTATTCTTTGAATATAGAACACTTAAAAAATTGTGGCTGTAAGTAGTGCAAATGGTATTGTTTATTCATCCTGTTCTAATGTGGTGCATGATTGTAAAAGGATTGTACGTCATACTTTTGTTGACTTAGAACATGACACATCATTGCTTCACTTCTTTGTAATTGAAAATGTTGTTGTAAGCATAAGCTAGGATTCCTTTTTTGCCTGCATGCTGTGCTTTGCGGTATCTGTACTTTTGGCTGACATCAGATTAAATACATGTGACACACACCATTTTAAATGTGAAGATGTGAATATTCATTGTTTTAGAGAAAGGCAAGACTTGAAGAGCGTATGATGCGTCTGCATGACCGAGGCAGGGATATGGAGGAGGATGACGGAAGTGGAATGGATGAAGACAAAGAACTGAATATGGAAAACTTCATGATTCTGGATTCTGTTGGTACTGTTGATGGTACGTATTCATAGTGATGTGAAGTCATATAATTCTCCTTGCACAAATAAATGATCTGTTGCATTATTTGATAAATTGTCTGGTACAGGCAGGTCTCATTTTACGCCAGGGTTACATTCCTGAAAAGTGTCATGCAGATTGAAATCGCACAAATCAAACACAGAATTCCCATTTAAAATGTTGTATTTCCTGGGGGTTAGGGGACTGACATATGGACCTGTAGAATATACATGTGCTGTATATACAGTATATATACATTTATGTACAGTATATTTTATTTATTTATTTCTAATGCAATAAAAGTATATGAAACTGTCATCCTTAGTTTTTGGTACAGTTCCAGTAGGACTGTGGTAGTCTTGCCACACAAACACATTAATTCCAGACTTAGCGCTTCCTGTAATTCTGTCAGCATTATCACAAATTGTACGTACACTACAATGCGTAAATCTAACATTCCCCTCTTTCAAGTCAGCTTAAAACATCTTGTTTCTCTTCAGTACTGATTGGCTTTCACTAGGTGACGTAGATTTATGTGTGTCACTCATTTTTTTTGGGGGGGGGGGGAAATCTGTTGAAGGGAGAACTTCATCAGCCATGTGATTATATCACTAACGTAAACCTTCTACACACGTGACTGATGGCGTGACGATGTCACTTTCTGCTGGCCCCCAATACATGACAAGTGTGGCCATGGATTGTGTATACCAAATCACATTGAACTGAAAATTGTTGCATAAACTTGAAAAGTGGTGTATTTTCAAGTTGTTAAAGCAAAATCATGCAAGGAGAAATCACATAAAATGAGACCTGCCTGAAATGTATAGCACTATAGACATTAAAGTTGAGTGACCCATAGCACTATAGACATTAAAGTTGAGTGACCCATGCTATTGCCTGCAGCTTTGCCCTGTTTTCTTGCATGATAATCTGTGTATTTTAGATTCAGTTGAAAGCATGTGCTGGTTTAGTGTTCATTGGAAGAAGAGGGTGGCAAATGGGTGTGTGTGCAAGTTAAAAGATTGTGTATGAGGTATAACACTTCATGATAAGGAAATTGTGCAGTAGATAAAGTCAGTATCTGTAGCGTATTTGCCTGAATGAAAGATGACTTTCATATAAGACAAACCCCAAAACACATCTGCCAAGGGAAAATGTATGTATCCAAATCTAAGATGACCTCCCAGAATGAAAGTCTACTAAAAATATACTTTCCAATTACTTTCATACACTCAATACACGTAGCATGTCAGATTGTATTTGCCTTTACCAATCATTGTTACCATCTCCATCATCACATTTAGTGCCTTCATCTTCCTCACACTCACTCCTAACATTCTCATCCTCTTCATTGTCATTCCAAAACATATCATCACTAGCCCCATCAGTTTCATTGGATATACAGCACGCTGCGCTGCCATGCTGTTATGATCCATGTGGACTAAATAATACATTTGTATTTCTGGGTTTATAAATTTATTTGAACCAATTAAGATTCACAGTTTTCTCTACAGATTGTGTTAGTGGTGTTAAGAATTTGAAGTATGTGTTTTGGTTTTTTATGTTGTGTCTATGGTCTAATCAGCCTGTGTTTGTGACTCCTTTAATGGTTTTTAACTTCTGCATTAGTCCAGGTTTCATATCTGTGTCTTGTAGTTTTTTAATTTTTCTGTAGCCATTTTCCTGTTGCTAGCCTCTGACCAAACCTGTTGGTGAGGTGTATATCTTAATAAGTTTACTGTTTCTCTGGTGCCCAGTGACTGAGGGAGATTGATCTGAAGGGTCCCCAGGTTAGGTGCTTCTGTGTCTGAGGTGGAAATTGATACGGCTTCCCAAACAATGGACATTGTCCAAAAAAGAAGGTTGTGTCACCTTTATTTATACTGTATTCTCCCTTTTCTTTACACATGACGATTTGGCTGTGCAGACCATAGTTTTGCTCCACATGGTCAGTTTCATAGCCATCCAGTTGGGTACTTCATACATGAATTTAAGACAGCCTCACATAGTTAAGAACCAAATTTAAGGGGGAAAATTCATCTTGCATTTGAATAAAGATGGCATCTTCCCCACCCCCCCCCCCTCCCAACCCAAACAAATTCATCCGTCACTTCATAATATCATCACTGCGATGCAACAGTCTAGATGACTGGTAATACGGAGAATCAGGAGAGGAAGAGGAGGAAGGGCATTAGGTTGAATTCATTTGTTTCTAACATTTTAATCTCTTTTTTCAGATACAGATGATGAAGGAGATGATGATGGAAAACCAAGAGGTGAAAAAGACAAGAAAGATGGTGAAGAGAAGAAGTCAAAACATGAAATTAATCTTGGTAAAGTTATTTCCTGAGAAGGAAAGTAGATTTTATGTAAATATTTTTGAGTTCTACATGCAAGTTTTCATGTTCCATGAGTGTGCAGATATGATGAGGTAATACAGATGTGCCAAAATGTAGTTTGAAAAATAGGTTTGGTGTTTCAGAAGAATTTAATTGATGTCGTCATCTTTAGAATAGGCCCAGAACATGAAGGTGACAGGTTTCTTTGAAATGTATTTGTCTGTATCAGACTTCGTGGTGTCATCCCATAAGTGCCCATCTCCATAGTCATCTCTTTGAGCAGCATATGTCCCTGTTACAACAGTTCGAACCAGTGGTCCTAGACAAACTCCATGCCATGTTGATTTATTTTTGTGTGGTCCAGTTGTGGATAACGTGTATAAGATATGATGTGTACCTCCTCAGTGTGGTTTTGACCTCTTGATGGGCTCGTCAGTTCATATGCACTGCTGTACAGTCATGTGCCACATAATAATGTTTCTGTCAATGACGCACTGCATATATGACAGTGGTCCCATACAATTATAATACCATTGTGTTACAATTGCCTGCAGTATTCAGTACAGTAACGTTCTGCACAGGTTTGTATCCTAGGAGCAATAGGCTATACCATATAGACTAGGTATGTAGTAGGCTATACTATCTAGGTTTGTGTAAGTACACTCTATGATGTTCACAAAATGACACAATCGCCTAATGACGCATTTCTCAGAACATCCCTGTCGTTATAATATTACATTATAATATTATAATCTTACTGAACCACCGTCATATATGTGATCCATCATTGACCAAAACATCATTATGCAGTGCGTGACTGTACATTTTATAATCTTCATTCTATACACCCTTTTGTTCCTAAGTAATTTTGTGATCTTTCCACATACACTGTTATTAATGATCCCAAAATTGTAACAAATGTGCAGACATGAACTGACATTTAATCTCCATCTCTATACCAAATGTGTGAAAACAGATCCCATCTCTAGCTCTAGTTAGTACAGGATATCCCACCATTCATTCTGTGCTAATCACCTCATCATAATATCATGGACTGTGCATGTGATCAACTATGGAAATATGTTTTTCAGTCACACCTTCGTGTTGTTCATTTACTTAATAACAAGATAGCAATGTACATATAATTAACACTCTGGTTTGTTCCCATGACCATTGTTGAATTGAAATGCAGTGATGCATTCATATGTATTGTTGAGTGACATGTCACTGTCAACAGTATAAAAATATTGAGTGTCGCACAACTATGCTTTATGCAAAGTTTATGTCACTGGCAACAATAAGGATGACAAGAAAGGCTTCTTAGAGATGAATTTAAATATTTTAGACCCTCTGGATTGGTAGTACTGAGATTTTGAATGCTGAACACAGTGGAGTGGTAACTAATGCCTTATTTTGACTTGTTTTCCTAGGTGCAGAATATGTGAAGAAGATTGAGGTGTACTTCTGTGACTTGTGTCGCCTCTACTTGCCGCGTTTGGACCAGCCAGAGAGAGCTCTGGCAATTCACTGTCGCACTCGGACCCATCTGCAAAGATACGTGCGTTACCGTGATGATAGGGCACTAAGAAATAAAGCTGAGAAAATACATCATCGCAAGGAAGCTGCAAAAGAAAATGCTGTGAAGGAAGCAGAGGCTAAGAAAAATTTGGAAGTAAAGCCTGAAGGTGAAGTTGAGGTAAATGATATTCAAAGTATTTTGAAAGGGTATGACCCTTCCACGTTTCTTGAACGGCTGCCTAAACAAGTACAATTGCACATGTAGCTGAATATTAAACATAATAATCACATAGTACTAGACCACAGTAATCACACATCCAAGATGCAGGAAGGTCATACCAGCTAATACCTTATGGGCATAATGAATCTAAAAAGGATGTACTCATTATAATCAATGCCTGATTGAAGCTAAGTGAATTGTGTACACATCCACAAAAAGCAAACTAAATTTGGACAAAACCAGGATGATGGAGTGTTGTGAAGTAACATACACCAAGCATATGCCATTATTTCTGGAAGTTCATTTGGTACTGAAATGAAAGTCTGCTGAGCATAGTGTGCCACCCTTATTGCTGTAGCTTGATAATGGCACAGACTTGTAAGGGAGAGGGAATACATGACTGTTTACCAATGTTGCATTTGATGTCCTGCACTTGTGCCCATGTTGCATCACTCCACCCATGATAATTACCTTCGCCATTTTTAAGAAATTCAGCATACAGGAGCCATGAGCCAAAAAATACTGAAGCCTCAGAGTACTTAATAAGAGGCTGGTGCTTGTTTATTTTCATAACATAACTTTTCCAACAGTTATATGGAATCCTTTCTAACAAAATTTAACGTGTAGAGGTGCAGCTTTTGCTTCGTTGTAATTTTATGTGATTACTTTCAGTTGTAGACAAAATATCATAATGGGAGTTGCATCATTTTTGTTAAGGATGTATTATTGTACAAGATTGGCAGTATCTTGCAGTGAGTAGCAGTAATATGTGCTTTTTGTTATATACGAGGGTCATGCCAAAAGTCATGAGCAACCATTTTTTGCATGCAAACCGGGAATAGCAGACGAAGGAGAGTTCGGTGGTAGATGGAACCAGCTGTTGTGTTATTCTTGAGTGTCTCGTGACGTCAATAGCTTGCATCATGTGACCATTATCACTCCTAACAAAATGGCCGACAACAATATGTCGTTTCGCCAGCGTGCTGTCATCGAATTTCTCGTTAAAGAGGAAATCCCTGCTGCAGAAATTCACCAGATACTTCACCATGCTTATGGAAGTGTGTGCATGGGTGCAAGCAGTATTTGAAGATGGGTGAAACATTTTAAAGATGAGAACACGAGCATCCAAGATCAGCCTCGAAGAGGTCGCCCTCAAACAGCCTCAACTGAACGCAACAAGGAGAGAGGGGATGAGATCATTCAAGATGACAGGCATGTGACTGTGGACACAATAGCCCGAACACTTGGATTAGGGCACATTGCAGTACAGAAGATGATTGAAAGCTTAGGCTATAGGAAAGTTTGTTTTCGTTGGGTCCCGCGCTTATTGACCGAAGACCACAAAGGTCAGCAAAAAGCCATCACCTCAGAACTGCTGCAGAGATATTGACACGAAGGCGATGATTTTTTGCTTCATATTGTGGCAAGTGACGAAAGCTAGTTTCACCATTTCGAGCCTGAAACGAAACGGCAGAGTATGGAATGGCGCCATTTGCATTCTCCATCAAAGAAGAAGGCATAGACAGTGCTATCAGCTGTGAAGGTGATGGGCACAGTCTTCTGGGATGCAGAGGGGTTGATTATGGCCAAATTCCTGGAACCTGGGCAAAACATCACTGCTGCTCGTTATGTCCAGACACTGCACAAGCTCTGTCATGCATTGCGCGATAAACGTCTGGGACGAAACATCATCATCCTGCATGACAACGCTCGCCCCCATGCCGCTTGCCTCACATCGGAAGCAATTGCAAAGATGGGGTGGGAAGTTCTTCCACACCCCTCCTATAGCCCTGATCTGGCACCCTCCGACTACCATCTTTTCAGATTTGTGAAGGATCAGCTGCGCGGGAAACGTTATGAGACAACGGAGGCAATTCAGAAAGCAGTGTGTCAGTGTCTTCGGATGGCTGGAACGGAATTTTACAGAAGGGGAATTTTCAAACTCCCAGAACGCTGGGAGAAATGTGTACAAAGAAGTGGCGATTATGTGGAAAAATAAAGAAAGTTCTGTAGATTAAGGTGGTGTATTTGGTTTGTCAATAATAAAGCATGTTACTTTACAAAAAATTGTTGCTCATGACTTACGGTATGACCCTCGTACTTAGCTGCCACATTTAAATTGTCTTTCTGTGGTGGAACTATTTTTCATTGTCCCTACTTTTACGTTTTTCCTCAGTACTGGTCTGTGTGCCTTAGTTCAGATCATTATTTTTTGTTCACTGTTTTCTGTGGCATGCAAGGCACAATCTGAGCCTTTCTCATGTATTTGCATTTCAGAAAAAGGATGATAGTGCCTGCAGTTCAGTTGAGAAGGAGACTACTGGTAAAGCATCCGATAATGGTACTGGAACCGAGGCAATTAATAAGAACAGTACAGATGGAACAGCAAAATTGTCGCAAGAAGGGCGTGACACACCTATGGAAACTACTGCAGATGCGGGAGGGGAGGGAGATGGTGACTTGGATCAAGACCTTGAGAGTGGAATGGATGACAAATTATGGGCAGATGTTGATAAAGATCTTGGTGAATTGTTGCGTGAAGTGGAGCCTGGTAACAAGTCGTCAGATGAGGATGATGATTCACGTGCTGAAGGAGGTCGATATGACAGATTCAGATACAGTGAGAAGGGAAGTACAGTCAATACAGATCCATCATCTGAGGGAGATGTCAGCAAGGCAGCAGCAGAGGCAGATGAAACTGTAGAAAAATCTGATGCAGGAAAAGACAAACAAGAAGTAACAAATGCAAAGTTACCTGGAGAAGATAAACTGGCAGTGAATGATGTTCCTGCTGCTGGTGCTGCTGCAGCTGCTGGTACTACTGATGCAAGCAACTGAAGGGGTTTTCAAATAATTTTCTCTGCGGTAATAGTGTATTACCAATTTATATATGCATGATATCTTGTCAAAAATTGTTAAAAATATACTGTGTAGTTGTCATACCCAACATTAATTTACTGTTCATAGAAGAACATTTTCTTTGAATGCATTAGCTGCCACAAGTTTTATGTATGTCTTGTTAGGAGACATGTTGATACCTGATATAAAGGACCAGATTCATGGTTTTTTTGGCAACTTTTTGTGTTTGTTGTGGATCCAACATTTTTTCACTATGTACTTGTGTTACAGAGACTGTACTTTTGTACATTGAAGTTTTGTGTTATTTTCTGAACTTTGATAGTATACTTATGTACATGGCCAACACAGATTTCACTTGTGTGTGAAACTTATTTGGCAGAACATGGTCTTAAATTATTTCTCTTTTAATTATAAATTTGATGCAAATAAGGGAATAAATCTGGCTTTAAAATATACTTGCTATAAGAGTAATTATGATTCTTAGAATAGTATGTTCCTGTTTGTTCTTCAGAATCTTGGAACAATTTCAGGCTAGATATTTGTTCATTTCAGAATGACGTTACTCCTTCAGTCTGATTGTGTCTAATTTGTTGGACGTAACCATTGCCATGTTCGTAATTGTCAGCTAATGAATAGTTGTTTTGTACAAAATTTGTAATTATCATTGTCTACACACACAATGTCACAAATGGTTCATTAGGTATTACCATCAAAGTGAAAGTTAAATGTGTTTCATACAGGTGCCATTTTGTTGTACATTGTAGAAAAGCACTGCTATGAGAGGTACATTTTTGAAGACATGTTACCATCATTTCAGGACTTCTGTATGAAGTGGTGCTGGTGTTGTTTCCACATCAGTTCATTATATCAGCCTGATTATATTGGTTGCAGGAAATTAAAAAACCCCGGAAGTTGAATTGACCTTAACTGATAAATGTTTATGACAAGTTTAAATGAAAATTATTATTGCGTAAATAAACAGTCAACAGGCTAAGTATGTATCATTTAATGCAACATGTTTTGTCTGTTAAAAAGGTCATCAGCAGTCTACAATGCTTGTTAGAAAACATAAAAACATACATAATTGCTATTTCAGTAGTACTGAAATCACAGTTTACAGTTCGTGTTTGCATGTTTTACCCATTCTTAGCTCTCAGCCAGTAGATATGCTCATGGTATCAGGGAATGAAGTGGTTCATCAGAGGCAGAGGAACACTTGTATAAATGATTCACACGATATCTAGCAATTTAGCCGAATGTCTTGACAACTGCTGTTTTCCTTGATTTAGTGTAGTAACTGTCCAAAACAATCATACAGTAATTCCTTTTCTGATGGTTGTGGCATTGAATACTTTTGAAACTTCACAATTATTGTTTACTGGTCAGTTAACTTGTATTTTACTATTAATTACATGTTACATATGTGTAGAATAATAAAATATGTCGCTTTCAAAACCAGTTTCACTTTTAAAATTACCATTATCCCTTCCAAGTAATACACTTGTAAATTTCTAGTTACAGAATTTTTACTGTAAATGCCCTAATCAGAGTGACCCAAATTACATCTTCACCCAGCAAAGTGTGAATGACTTCTTCTATTGATGTGAGTACACGTTAATGGGTATCCCGGTCACAATTCATCCCACTACTTGAATTTTTGCATAGTCCCTTATTAGCTAACTCTTAATTTTAATATTTTCTAACAGGTCCAAAAAGTTAAAATTGCGATTACTGTCTCATCATTGGTTACTGATGACTTCATTTTGCCCTCGGTGCTGTAACTTATGTGAACCCCATATAAGTGACATACCAGTTTTTCCTATTGTATAAACATGACTAGCATTGTTTACTCCCCTGCAACTGTTTAAGTCTAAAATTTCAATTGCTCCAAGATGTTTGAAACCCATTAAACTTGATATTGACAAATCTGAACAAATACCATGTCCCTCTTGCTACCTGCTAGACTCCTAGTCTGTCTCCTAATAACTAGTCCGATCTCCCTTAATCTACTATTGTTCTAACACTGTCGTCTCACTGGCCATATGCCCTAATTATCTGCCATTAATACACTTGCCCATTACATTAGTCTGGTCTACTTATCTTGACACATGTATCTAATAAAATTTTGATGGTATTATAAACAATTTAGGTGCCATGTTGCAGTTCAGTATGGGTTAATAATTAAAATGGACTTAAAATTGTAGGTATATGTTAGAATAGAATAGAATAGAATAATAATTGGGTTCAAGCCCTACCGGGCCCGAAGAACCTAGGACTTAAGACAGGCCCTTTGTGCCCCATACTCTACAGTATGTTAAATTATGGGAGCCCTGTTCCTTAAAGTTCCAGATGGCCCCCATACCTAGTTTCCTAATGTCCTCTGGGTACAAAAAGAAGGATCCCAGATATAAAGTCTAAATTCCTTCTACTGGAGTTCCACCTGACTGGAGCCCTCCATAGAATCCTTACTGCAGTCACCTATTGCGGAGCTTCCTTAAAAAGTAATTTAATCTCAAACTCACCTCTGGGTCCAAAAAGAAGGAACCCAGGTATAAATGTCTAAGTCACTATATATAGATGCCTTCTACCAGAGCTCCGCCTAACTAGAGCCAACTGTAGAATCCTTACTGGAGTCCCCTATTGCAGAACTCTCCTTAGACTCTAATTTGCTGTCGGAGGGGAAAAATATATGGTCCACCAAGCAGAGCCCCTATACTTGGCAAGGCTAAATACAACTGGGAGGTCACCTGGTGTCCCATAGGGTGCCGTTAAAGACCAACTCGCCCACTCCCATTCATCCCTTAGGCACGGCATTCACACCATAGGATTGGGGATTGTTTTTCAAGGTTTACTCCTTTAGATCTGCTGTGTTTTGCACAACAGAGTCACCACTCGTAGGATGTGGCTCTTCACCATGTACAGACAGTCTTGGGCGGAGAGAGGCTATAATTCTCATCTACTGCCCCTGGAGAATAGCTAGAGCCCTCCTCAGGCTACCAATGTCCCGTCTCAGTAACACAGTGACCCTGGTATGGCCTGGCCAACTCTTGACCTTGTAGGTTAGTTGGTGATGTAGATAGGTAGAATGACAGATAATTCAGTTTGTTTTGCTTCATTGTGATATTCAGTTTTCCATAATCATTTCCCTTTGGGGATAGGATTTTTTACATTCAGGCTGAGCTTAGCCATCATGTTTTTACTGGTACTACTTGCCCTTTAATTGGTACCAGTAACAACACGACAGCTAAGCTCAACCCCAATACAAAAATTCTGTGCACCCATGTGAAAAGTTGTTCTTGCTTAGTAAAGAGCATTGAAAAGATGGTCAGCACACAGGTATTGAAGAAGCTTTCTTATTGTATTTTTAGGCAGATGTGGAAAGTGTAGTGTTAATTTTCTGTTGTTTACTTATATTTGTGTTACATGCAGTGTTTTCCCACAACTGCCATTTTCCCATGTTACTGTTTTTTAGTGCAGTCCGTACAGTTATGAGAGACAGGGATTTTACTGTGTTTACATGCTTGGATGACTAATTTAGTTGCCACTAAAAATGAGACCTAAGCCTGTCCTCATGCTGTTTGGTCTTCTTGCAAGAGTACGTGATTAAATCTGGGCTAAAATGAACTGTATTAAGTCAGCATACTTGGGATTGTGCTGATGCATCGCCCAGATGACGGAGTGGTCCGTTTCCAGCTGGTTGTTGCAACTGTCATAAGTTGCACTAACCCCAATTTAATGCCTGAAGATGTGCTCTCTTACCTACTTTGCTCCCAGACAGTGGCCTATATCTGCTGATGTCTGCCATCAGAATACAGTATTGAAACTGAACCAGGAATGGCTGGCTATGTTGTCTGAATTTTGTAATGTAACAATAATGGAGTCTGTGTACATACTCTGATGAAATCCATCAAGCCAACACTCGTACTTGACCTGCTGTTGCAGCTTCTGACATAATTAAATGAGTTTTAAACTAACCAGCTACATAGTATGCTACAATACAGTGTTATGTAGTTGTCTCAACCTACATTAATAATATGCCCCTTTTCATTAAGTATGACAGATGGCATCATATTTTGGGGGTAATCAACCCATAGTTAAAAAATCTTAAAGATACAAAAGAGAGTAATCAGAATTGTAATGGGAAGAAGGAGGAGATAATCTTGTAGGAATTTATTGAAAGAATTAAAAATTTTGCCACTGAAATTGTAGTATATACTTTACTTTTATTTGTGACTACAGCATTCAGAATACTACAGTATTCATGCTACACATAGTAATGATCTGCATATACCTCAGACAAACTTGGCTGTTTATCAACAAGAAAATTCATATGGAACATCCTCCTTGATGTTTCAGTCATAACCAACACACTTTTATGAATAAGTTTATTAAATGGCGACTAGTTTCAGCCCCAAGTTTGGTACTCAAAGGTAAACAAACAGTAGCAAATGCCCCAGATCCTGTGATAGCCCAAGAACTACACAAACGTCCGTTTACTTTCTACCTCCCACTGATATTTGTAACACAAAACTGGAAAGTCATTAACATATATATGTATCTGCAAGAACTTAATTTCATCTCCAACATAATCCTTCTGCACTTAATTCACAGCCTATATTTATGCAGTAGCAACATATTTGGGACCAGCATAAAAGACTGATGGCAAGGACCACTCAAAAGCATGGGTTATCTTTATTAAGATTCTACACAGTTGACATGCAACATATTTACTCTTGAATTTCTTGGGATTCATATTAACTATTTTTAAAATTGTTTTATACCAAAATAGTTACATCTAACACATCTTTGGGGCTTTTGTATTTTTGCTGTCTTTACCTTGCATTCTTGACATATATGCTCTTAATTTACTTTGATGTAAAAGGGGAGATCTCCTGCTTAATAATTTTTAGTTTCTGCATGTATTCATTTTCTTGTATTATTATGGCCTGAAGATGCCTAAGCTTGGCGCTGAAACTAGTTGCTGTTTAATAAACATATTCATAGAAGTGTGTTGCTTGTGATGGGATACTTTTAGATCTTTATCAAAAAGGAGTAGATATTTCAGGTGTTAAAATCTTTAATAGTCTTCAATCAGATATTAAATATACTTCTGGAAATCTTAAGAGATTTAAAAAGAATTTTAAAACATTTTCTGATTGACACACCCTCTATGCACTTTGGAGGAATATTCCAGATGTACATGTGGTAGATGATTAAATTTCAATCTTTATTCAATTTTTAATTTTGATTTCATTTAATTGTTTATGTCATATTTTATTTGATTGTATAAATTTATCTGGCATGTTTATATTAACTCTACTTATACATATAATTATCGCAAGTTCTTCTGTTGCATTTTGTGCAGTTGTTATACCTCTTGTATTCTTGATATATTATGAGTGTTTTTGATTTGCATATTTTTATGCCTTTATATATATATTACTATTTCAGCATCCTGTTGGGTTGTTTTTTACCCTTGTAAGGATGTAATGAATGTAAATTAATAAAGACAACGGATAAAATAATGGATGCCGAAATGCGTATGAGTGATAATTTGTATGATATTTAATTTTAATATAGTCATCCTGTCGTGTTTTATTCTTTGATATTTAATTTATATATAATTCAGTCAACAGAACAATAAAATATGACAACCCTGTAAGCCTTTGGGGATCCCAAAATGTGCACAGTTACCTTGTACACATATGTGGTTCTAAATATTGTCCGATGATGACTCCGAGTCGAAACGTGTCGCTATAACACAGTTGATATTGTAATATTATTGTTGTGTTGACTGATTTATATACAAATTAAATATCTGTGAGATTTAATGTACACAATGTAGTGCACATAAAGTTGGTTTTAGGAAACAGCGTTACAGAGTATTATGTACGATATAAAGGAACTTCCTACTTCAGAAGCACATTTTAGCGCGACTGTACTGCTGCAACGCCCATTGATTATCGCCCATTTTCTCTTTGTGTGCAACAGGGATGTGCGCTATGTATGTACTGGGTAAAGGATAATATTCATGGCACCATTTCCCTCTGTTTATATACAGTGTTAAATATAAAAGTTGAAGGAATTCTGATTAGTCCAATTCACAAATATAGGTGTCTCCCGTGCATCTTCAAGAATTGCACGTTCACATGCTATCGTAGTTGATCAACAGCCCGTGTGTACAAGGCTGTGGGTTGTAAGCGGAGTGGTGCGTAGGTAAATGAGAGTATTCTTTTCGTGTGTTGAAAAAGGGCCTGTCTTAGTATTTGTTTCGTATTGTTTCCAATTATATATTTACACATATACGGCGATCGCTTACCATAATTCTGTGTGTACAGAGGTTTCGTAGATCAACGGTTACAGCAGCTGTATACATGTCTGACGTAGCCTGCTCCACCTAGAATCCGAAGGCAAGTAGAATAATTATATTTTCTACACGAGACGTATTAGTAAGTTGTGCGGTGGTTTTTCCCATGCTGTTGGAGTGGTAGTGAGCCTGAACAGCTAAACCTTCTAACCCAGATGCGTATTTGTGACACCAATTTGCCGTTTAGCAGTTAACAGGCGTAATTGTATGTTATCAGAGTTTGTTGTGTACATCCACCATTTAAACGTAGAATACTGCATTATTCAGTAATGTTACATGGAGCGAAGATTGTTTAGTAGTGTGTGTTTTAGTTTTCTAGGCGCCTAGCATGTTAGCTAGTTAGGATGGCCAGTTAGTTTAGACGGATGGTTTGGAAATATTACATCAGTTTGCTAGGTAAACCAACTCTTGTCATTGAATTTTCTCTCTGTATATTAGGAAACTCAGTAACAAAGGAATTTCAGTATGTAACGTCATTTTATGTACTGTAGCCTCATTTTTGTACCCTTAATGGAATTTGAAAATATCTATAGAGACAAGTCTCAAGTTGTACAAAGAATGTATGGAAAGTGTAGCTGTTAACACTTCAGCAGAAACAGAATATTATGGACACAGTCTCTGCAAAACCTGTAGTACCATGGAGCCTGTGAAATTATAATTACAAAGTGTTATAGATCTGGCATTCCTAAATATAATGTGATTTTGGTGACAGTTTTGGTCGTTGATGTCTGTGAATACATAATAAAAAGGCATGTAAAGCTCCTCAGTGACTGGGTCGAGCTTCAAGACGTGAAGATAGTCTAACATTGAACTGGCTTGCTATGGATTAGTCACCTTGATAATTTTATTTGTTTCAGTGTAATTCCAGCAATCTGAATCTGAATGTGATATTCATATTTGCCCTTCTTGTACTAATATTTTGCATTTGTAGTTTGTACATTGACGAATGTAAGATGGTTGGTCACCCACACCACAGGCTACACTCCGAACACTTGTTTTATGCTATATTTGGTGCTTCTTCAGTAGTTGTTAGTGTATAATTCACAAAGGTAATTTTGACGTGGTGGGCACATCTCATATATGTCTTTTATTATTAATGTATTTCTTGCTGCATGTTTCAGTTTGCAATACCACCATAAGGTAGCAAATTCATCTATATGAGCTAGCAGTTAATTGAAATTATGATGCGAATTTTGCATGACTTTTGAGAATACTTCGAGTGAATGCTTAAGATAGTCATGCCTGTAAGCCCCTATGTTAGTTTTAAAATCTGTTCCTGTTATTATTGCTTTATTTGTGTGTCACCCTATTGGTATTTAATATTGCAATATGCATTATACTTCTCAGAGTCTTCGTTTGCATCACTGTGGTTTGTACATTTTATTTTGTGATTGAGTTATATCTTTAGCTGTAATGTGCAGTACCTTATTATATTCTCTGTCAATGTTTATAGTGGTGTGGCAACCCAATATCTTGTAGGATATTGTACAGACTTCTGATGAGCTGTACCTTTTTGTATGGTGGAGGTATGTTTTATTTACTCTGTGGATATTTTCCAATCTGAGAAGTGTTAAATTTATTGACAATAGGGCATTATAAAACAAATGTGCCTATGGAGATTATAAACTTAGTATCTGTATAACGTTACTTACATTGTATATGGGCGGGGGTGTTGTGTGTGAGTGTGCACTCTTGACTAACGGATACGTGAGAGGGTGTGTAGTTATGATGAAGTGTGCGCTCTAGCGGTGTTTTCTCGAACTATTACATCAAATATCATGTTTAGTTTAACTGTGTCCTTATAATTTATCTGATTGTTGTTTCGTGCTTCCTTGTACATATAAAATTTCTCCATTGCGTCCATTAGTCTACCTTTGTTTGTCATATATAGTACAACATTTGTCTTTCCTGTACTCTCATTTCTTTTTTGTTTAGTATTTATGTTTGATATTAGATGTCCAGTGAAAATGAATGTGAACCAACTCCATGGCAGTTTGTGGCAAACTGTTATGATTTTCATTGTTAATTGCCTTTAGCAGGAAAGTTACTGAAATGAAACCTCTTATGAGTGTACTGAATTTTAGTACAAACAGTCAAACAGCACCTGCAGTGAAGCTGTTGTCTGTGACTCATGGTACTTTAGGGGTGCACAGATTTTCCAAAAATTTAGAAACCACCTCAAAATTCTAGGTGCCTGATAGTTGACTGGAAGGCAGTTTCATATTGACCCGCAGTATTAGGCACAACCCTATACAATTCAGTTGCCTGGGTGGTCCAGTGCCCAGGATTTGTGTACCTCTGGGGTGCATAGTAGTTTGATTTGAAAGAGTGTGTGTATTAGTATAACACTTTTGTATACTATAACTTAAATGAGCATAACTTATGAGGTAACTTATATTTGGTGTGTGTTCTGAGAAATTGTTATTGTTCAACTATTCATAGAACAAGAAACCTAGGTTCCCACAATTATGAATGTGTGAATTTGTTCTTTGCATTTTCACGTGTAATGGCAGCTGTTTCCACCCTTTCTTTTTCTAGTATATTCTTATGTTGCTCTTTCATTTGTTGTAGGTTAGTTGTGCTGAAATCATGATATTTGTGGGCATTAGTAGGGTAGGGTAACTGTTATTTCATTTGTTGTCCATTGGGTGTGCTGAAGGCACACTTTTTAGGGGGACCTATTGTGGTCAGGTATTAGTGGACTAATGCCCTCTTGCAAGAAATACGTAGCATACCAACGACAGTAGTGATGACAGAGATATCAGCAGTGGTGGGTCAGTAATGGGCACTTTACCTACAGTCTTGTAGCAAATACGTGAACAACCAAGTAAAAACCAGCCAAGAAAGAAGCAAGAATCCAAACTTAATTTTGTGTATATAGAAACAAAATCCATTGTTGCTGCCATTCTTGTGGGAATAATGACATTTAACTTTGCATTGTATTGTAAGTGAATTAGTTGATTATGTACAGTTGTGCAGCTGAAAGCAGAACCTGCTGATAGACTCACTGAAGCCGCCTGTATAACCTGCATTAAGAATCTATATTGTGTAAGTTACCAGATGCATTAGTAGCAGGCATCTAAAAAATGGCCTCCTGCAGCTGTCAGACACATGCACACACACACACACACACACACACACACACACAGTCATGGAAAGCAGCACCAAGTGGCATGCTTATGTGCATTGGCTTTCAGGCTTTGTACAGAAAATAGTCTTATGGCATCAGATTGGGCAGAAGAGCAGGCCATGAAGGATGCCTGATGTTTCAATTCCCAGAAATGTTTCATAATGTGGCCATCAAATTATTCCTGTATGGGCAGTTGCACCACATTGCAGGAAGAACTTGTATTCTCTCCCCTCATCACTTGAATAAAAAAGAATAATGCAGTAATTTTTAAGTGTATTGTTCTGAACATAATTGTTTTTGAAAAGAAGATCAGTCTGATCATTTTTGTTTTACTGACAGTGTGCCATACACAAACTTTGTCATGGAACAACACCTTGTGTGTTATTCTGGGTTGTATTCTGATCAGTATCTGGTATTTTGAGTATCTGTACAGGTGTTTGGGTAAAACCATGTCTCATATGCAAAATAAATTGGCAAAGGATCACCTTAACCACTACACACCACTTCCACAGAAGCAGTTACAAAAGTGTACCTCTGGAGCTCAGTCTAACATTCTAGTTCCTGTGCTACTGTAAACGTATGTACTCATGTACAAAAACAGCACTTTAAATCACAATAGAATAATGTTGGTTTGCATCTATATTTACTTGGCACAAAAAAAAAACAGTTTACATATGTTACATAAAGCGTGTTAAACTTGACTGTGTCCCTGGATCATGTGACCTGACTGAGATGAGTCTCTGCAGTTGTATGGTTAGTAATACAACTGGCTGTCTGTGACTCATGTTATGCCTGATTAGTTTGCTCAGTACTTGGATCCTGCTTTCATCTGAAATCCCTGTACAGATGTTACATGGTTTTTATACTCACTATTGGCACATTATTATATACTGTTACTGGACTTAACTATTACACAACTTCAGTGAATGCTGTAGATAAAATCAGTTTGGTCTCCATCTGTTCCTACCAGTTGCAGCCGAACATTATTGGTACATCAGGAAGAGTGATTGCTTGTCTCAGTTACAGGCAGTTCAAAGCCATCTGTCATAAATTTCGCTGTCAACTTGGATCCAAGGAACAGTTAGTGATAGGTAGAAAGGGTTGGATACAGAGATTCTTGAGTGGGAAACCCTGTTAGCAAGCAAACAAAAGGCAACAGCCTAACAAGCAAATCTCCCCACAAGACCATTAATAATCTAATAAAAGGAATTTTCGTACTGACCACAAGCATTGGATGCTGGCAGTCCAGTAAGAGAGCAGTGTGAGTGAGGTGGTTCATAGTCTGGTCACCTAAAACAACAGGTCACTAGTTCTGGAGTGAAGTGATGGGTTTGTTGTTGTTGTTGTTGTTGTT
>Ga0123354_10000383_pt1:40000-42278 | contig 42278 bp, 34 predicted proteins | sample TergutLab28metaG_2_FD_97872 | JGI IMG/M metagenome (GOLD analysis project Ga0123354, IMG submission 97872) | Labiotermes labralis P4 segment gut microbial communities from Petit-Saut dam, French Guiana - Lab288 P4 | ecosystem: Host-associated > Arthropoda: Insects > Digestive system... | reverse complement strand
TCTTTTACCCCCCCCCCCCCCCGACACAGATTTAAATTTATTAGTAACCAATTTCATATTATTTATACATGTAAAATAACCACTGCCACCGGGTGACAACCCAATTGCAGTTAGTAAACATTATTATTATTATCATGTAAAAATTGTCGGTTTTCACCTCTTGCGTTTGGCCATTCTTGGTGGCATCTATTTCATCGCCAGTTAAAGATATCTCCCGGCACGGTTAACCATTCAATTGCCACATGACGCACAAACCTTCATTCTCTTTCATTCATCTAGTGCCAACGATCTGTTCGACCTGAAAGCGATGCGTCATATTTTTTTTCAGCCTCCTAAGCCAACTAAAGCTGCAGTCATGTGTATAACAGTAATTGCTAATACCGTTTCGATGAAATGCTCTGCCACCTTGCTGAGGGTAAAAGTTCTTCAGATAAAGCCCACAGACTTCTAAACGCTGATGCCCCCATTCCAGTAAACTTGTTCGTATGACGCAATCGGAATCTCAACCGTCGTGAATTATTATTATTGTTATTATTATTCGATATGGATGTCTCTCGACATGACACTCGAAAGATTTCGTTAGAATTATTCCCATTACAAAAATGTAAATGGACGGAGAATATTCGCCTGCATCTCCGGGAGAAAATGTGCTGGTATCCATAAGACTGGAGACTGAATGGATCCAACAGCAAGTTTAATCTTGACGCTGTGGTGGTGGGAGAAACAAATCGCCGCGGCCGACTCATTTGTGTTATTACTTTTAAATAATGTATGATTCAATTGTCATTTTTGGAGTTGATAGTGTCTACATAACGCTGTAAAACGACATAAATGCGCTCATTTGTCGTAGTCAAAGTCTTAGCTACTGGCAGCGTTGTTAAATAAGTGACGAATTAATAGAACAAAGTCCTGTAGCGTGATATGCAAGCAATGACGTTTCGGAGAAACGTACTGCTTCCATCTTCAAGATGCAGTCTTACGAAACATAGGTACCATGGTATCATGACCCTGAAGATAAGGTAAAAACCTTAAAAGCGGTGAAAACGTCGAATTTTTTAAGGTAAACAAATGGGGGAGTGGTGGTATAGACCCAAGTATTCGTAACTTACTCTCTAGATTGAGGTGAATGTTCTGTTTCACACCCCGGCCGCTTTACCCACGGAAAAACAGTCGCCGGTACTCACGTGATTGGAGGCTGACGGTTTCCGGGCCGGTAGGGACTCTGTAAGGCGCAGAATAAAATCTTTGCCTCTGCCCGATACCCAGCCCAGATTTTCTAGTTGTCCAGCCTCTTAACCTGTCAGTTTTCTTGTACTAGAATGAGTATAATTAACAATGATACGGGGTCTATTGTTGTAAAGTTGCGTGTATGTGACTGTATGTATATAGCAGGGATACTTTCTACTATGTTTCACATTTTGTCACGTCTTTCGTTACTGCTAATTTCTTAAAACTGCAACAGAATATTTAACAGGTTACCAGCAATTTTTGGCACAAGTAATTAGTAACAAGTGTGATAGGCAAATATATAATGAAATTAACAAGTTAGGAAACGGACGCGGAGCGAACAGTTCGGAAGTTTTCGTACACCTCTAACTTCCTCGAAAACCGTAAGCATAGCGGTAGTGAATGTTGCATTTTTCTCTGTAACTTTTATTCGAAACATTTTTCGTTGCGATAAACATTTAACAAGTTACGCCTAAGGAGCCCAAATAACCGTGTGTAGGTCTGCGTGTCCAATATCTGTTAATGTTATCCGATTTTAAATTGGAATGCGGAAGTTCTCGCAGCACTGAACATAAATATTACCGTCAACTGGATTGTGGCGTCGTTTAAGCTTGTAGGAGGTCACTGATGTTTTGGAGGCACGTACGTTCTGCCACTTCTATCATGAAGAAAAGAGCAGGGTGATCATCCGAAACGCTGGCGAATTTACAATATTCTCAACCGCGTCACATTCCAAAATAAGCCGTCTTCTAAACCGGGATATTTCAACAGTTATCAGTAAAATTCCTTAGAACGGTTCCAATTTCGTGAATATTCATTCAGCATTTCTGCAGTTGCTACATGCAGATAGACAAGAAGAAGGCAACCGCAACTTTTCATACTGAACGCGCCAGAAGAACCATTCCTTCAAAGAAGTGGTGTTACAAGAAGACAGAAAGGCTTTGAAGATTACGGCCGTGTGGTATGTTATGCCATGTAGTTAGATAATTTGACTCTACTTACGCTGATGAAAAACTTGTTTTAAACCAGCATAATACGTTCAATGTGCACT
>Ga0123354_10000383_pt1:0-35000 | contig 42278 bp, 34 predicted proteins | sample TergutLab28metaG_2_FD_97872 | JGI IMG/M metagenome (GOLD analysis project Ga0123354, IMG submission 97872) | Labiotermes labralis P4 segment gut microbial communities from Petit-Saut dam, French Guiana - Lab288 P4 | ecosystem: Host-associated > Arthropoda: Insects > Digestive system >... | reverse complement strand
GGATGATCTTGTTATCGAAACATGTAGGAGCGTTTTAAGTGTTAATGTAAAGGTTTTAGAATTTTAAATTGCATGTGTGCATTGGTTGGTCTGTTAATTAAATGAAATAATCCTGTACTTTGTTTGTAGAGGTTTAGTCCCACAGTCGTTGCGGGTATGACTGGGAAGATAAAAATGTGTCGTTTGCACATGCCAGACATTCAACACCAGCCACCAAATTTACAGATGTCACACAATTCACGTTCCATGAGTCAACTAAGTTTATCTTCCATTAATTTCGAAATGTTTAACATTAATCCCCACAGAAATGAATATGCTGCACACACACCAACATACCAGAATATTAACTGCGAATTAAACAAGACGAAGCCAATTAGGAGATTCGCCGCATTCATTGCTTATCTATGTAAATGACATTAACACTCTAACTACCTGAATGAGGCACAGTCCTTCCTCAGAACATGGTAACTGCCCAACTAGTCAAGGCATTCTCGTGAATTTTATGGAATCCTACAATCCTTTACTGTTTTCACAATCCGCCACAGACCCCTATTCTTAGTAAAAAGAATTCAGTCCATACCTTCCAACCTCGACCATTTCTTTAAAATCCACTTCAATATTATCCTCCCACCTATGCCTAGGTGCTCCAAATGCACTCTTTCCTTCGGGCTTTCCTACCTATACCCGACATGTTTTGTATTCGTTAACACAATCCATGTCTTCCTCCTTTTGTTAATCCTAATGCTAAACCTAATCAAATGATGAGGATCGTCATGCCATTTTCTATAGCTCCCTATTATTCCTCCCTTTTATGTCCAAATACTCTTTTCAGCACCTCGTTGTTTAATACCCTCAGTCTATGTTCTTCCCGTTCTGTGACAGACCTAGTTTGACACTTAAAACAACGAACAAATCTGCAATTGTGTATAAGTTATTGGATAGCAGACGAGAAGACAAAATAATCCGAACTGAATGATAGTAAGCATTCCCTGAATTTAATTTGCTCCTAATTTCTTCGTGCATACAATTGTGATGTGTTAGTGATTTTCTCAAATATTCGATGTCTGTCACTTAACGTTGCCGTCAGTGACACTGAGATTGGGTAAGATTTCCAAAAACCAAGTCTGGAAACATGGAATAACTGCATGGTTGTCAACAACTTAATACAACTTGAGATGCAACATCACTCTACATCTTACGAACCCAGAAGATGCAGCGTGTAGCTAGCTGGGTAGGTTCTCTGTCAGCAAGCTACGTGGCCAATAGCTCCCCTCACATTCCACCGACGACTGTGAGAGAGAGAAAGAGAGAAAAGAAAACAACTTCTCACCTGGAATTTAGTTCGGAGCTGAACGCGTATTTTTTAATTCCAACTCGTTGTATAACTCGTCATCAGATGTCATCCACTTTCATCTTCATCTTACATAGGCTCACTTCTCTTCGATCTTTAGCTTCATGAACAGCATTAACGCACACAACCAACATAATCACTGTTTTACAATGCTAGTTATATACAAGAAGCGTTCACAACACCACAACACAAACTTGGCGCGCCCCAGAACTCACTGAGCGCTCCTGCAAACCGGCAACTCGCGTTGTAGTTCCATCGCGGGCGACCACTGAAGTAGCATCAAGAGAGCGTTAACGGTCAACACGCTCACGGATCACAGCGCTACCCCCACCCTCCCTTAACCATCCAGGTTGGCCAACACACCAAACTAGTTTCACGCCAACTATGTATGTACATCGACCCAGTGATTATGCTTTCTGTCAGGAATGCAAACGATCCTCGTGGTGTATACACTGCTGGTGGGTGGTATATACGGAACTAGAATCTGTGCTTGGAAAAGAAATATCGTCCCTGAGATTGTCCCTGTCTTCCTTAGCCATTCGACACGAAATCTAGAAGGGTTGCTCAAAGCAGTACACCGCCACTCCTGTAACGTCATTTTTCCTTTGTCGTGATATGTCCAGCCGCAGTCTCAAGCTGTAAAGTGACTGGACATTAGTTGGACAACCGGAACAGGAACCTGCTGCCTTCATCTTCATCACTTCAACATCGAAGATGGACCCAGCGGACTTCTCCGAAACGTTGTTACCTAGTTTCAAAACTACGCGGCAACACAGACCAGAGGAGCAAACCTCTGGACTCAGTGTCAGAACGCCAAATCACACATGCTAATTTACAGTCAAAGCTTATAACACTCGCACATCATTCATTTCTCTAAGAACAGTCGTAAAATCTCTTTTATTTAAGAAGAGTTATGACTGTTGAAACCAGTGCCAACGAAATGGGGGGGGGGGGAGCCGTTACAAAGTACTAGGGCCCTTTTTTCCGAAAGGGGACACAGGACCTGACAATGTTTTTTTTTATATTTTTTTTATTTCTCAGTAGTTTCATCGTTTGTCGACTTACACATGAACATTTTCAAACCAAGCTCAAATCCCTGTGCGGTTTAGTGTAAATATTTTTATGCTGTCCACACTTGCTCGAGGAGCCGGAAAAAAATTTGTCACCGTTCTTGACGTCCCTGGTCGAAAAAGAGAAGATGGTACAGGCGACAGATAATGTGGCCTTCCGACAGACTTCCGCGTCAATATAACATAAAAACAGCGAACACCAGTGTTATTTTACCAGGGTTCCGCTGTATTTTGCCGTCCTGCAGAATATCGTTAGGGGTTCTGCGAGAAATCGTGGGAAAAGTAAAAAAAAATTTTGACATCCCGCGAAAAAAAAAAATCTAGATATCCCTTCAAATGTCACGGGTATTTTTTGTCCGGCAATTGACACTGCTGGAATTATCCCTGTTTGCTACAAATTGCCTTTGCCTTTCTCTCTCCCAACTTCTCTTCTTCTTCTTCTTCTTATTCTTCTTCTTCTTCGTCGTCGCCTTCTTCTTCTTCTTCTTCATATGTGTAGGTTCCTAGGGATAGGAAAAATTATTCTAGGGGTTCCTCCATTTAAAAAAGTTTGAAAAACTGGCATAAATATTCATCCTCCGGTTGACTTACAGATCCAAAGAAAAATAGTTTCCTGCGGAACTGCCGGCCGAAGGCTTTCATGGGTCATTGTACATCTACAGTTACTGTGAAAACAAAACCAGAACACCCAACACCGCTAATATTACAGTCCGATCCTGAGCTATTTCCATTTTCCTCCAATCCTCACAGCTGAAGACCATGTGAATATTATGCTATATCCTCATCTCCTTCGCAGTCTTCTAAATATTCACTTTCCAAAATATTTCCCCGAAGAAATCATGTATTTACAAGCGCCCCAATTTTAGCCTCATGCTCCACTGAATATAGCCTCAAAGGTTCCAGGTGTGTACGTAGAATTTTTTATTTGGTTGGGGGGTGGGGGCTGCCTCTGAGGCTACAGACAGTAGTTCTTGTTTCAAAATTATGTTATAAAAATCTTGGCATAACAGCAACATAACACTGTTTGCAACTGCATTTTTATCCTTATAAATATGGTTAGGCTACGTGTTCCGTGGTTCACTCACACAATATACTTCATGCAGCTGATTTCTTGGTTTTACAGCACTGGAATCTTGACGAGACAAAAGCACCTTAGTATCACGTGCTCCCTGCTAGCCTGTCTGTCGCACGAACCCTTCATCAAATTCGGATTGTACACGTGCAACTTCTTTACACCAAGTTCATAGAAATTAATACACAATTAAGATGTTAATTCTCTTCCTACGTCACGTATTTTATCTGCAGAACTACCGAATCGATTTGGATGAAATTTGATTTGATGTCTGCAGCAAACCTTATTGAGAACTTGTATAATGTATTATATACTGTCAGCACACAACAATATCAAACCAGTGATATAATGTACGCAATTAGGTCACACTATAGCTACATGTTTCGACCGTGAACGGTCATCATCAGGCCAATAAAAAAAAATTTTAAGGTACAATATAGTAGCACTCAGTGGGATCCCATTTCGTTTACTGTAAATTATGATGACCGTTTACGGTCGAAACATGTAATCATAGTGTGACCTAACTGTATGCATTATGTCACTGTATTGATATTGTTGTGTACTGACGGTATATAATACATTATACAAATTTGTTAATACACAACGGGATAGTTTCTGTAAAAAAAAAGTTATCGATAACATTTAATTTTGCTAAGTACTGGTTCAGTGTTATAAATGATTTTGTCACTTGTTTTGTAGGGTTGCGAAACGGGGTATTTTATGTTGTGAGAAGAATAGGAATAAAGGTCTTCTAAAAACGAAGTTCTCAGCTGAACTAAGGCAAAGATTTTGAATATTAAATACCGAGGATCTCAGTGATTTACACAGATCAAAATTGCTGTGCCAAATACTAAGTATGCCTACTGTCTCATGATGTCATATGCGGGAATCGAGGCAATACTCCAGCTCAATACCTTATTATCACCGGTACTAGAAAAAGAAACGTGGTCGCTCACATTGAGGGAGGAACGTAGGCTGAGGGTATTTGAGAAGAGGATGTTGAGGAAAATACGTGGTGTGTTAGAAAAGTAATGAGACTGGCAACTCTGTGCACGAACCGACAATGCTGCTGCCTCCCCCTTCACATGGCAGTTAGGTTAACCCTTGCCGTAGACTCAGTACAAGTTTGAACTTGCTACAGTTGCTACGCGATTGTTGAGAGTGTCTGAAGTGAAGTTGTGTTTTTGAGGTGCGTTACGTAAATGGACCGGCAAAAGTTTCAGCAATGCTGTGCCATCAAATTTTGTGTAAAGCTTGGCGAATCCGCTACTGTGACTCATGAAAAGTTACAAAAGGCTTATGGAGAACATTCCCTATCCAGGGCACAAGTGTTCAGATGGCACAAGTCCTTTTTAAAGGCCCAGAACAAGTGGAAGACGAACCTCGTGCGGAAAGACCTCCAACCTCAAAAACGGACGACAACGTGGAAAGAGTGAGGTCTCTTGTGAGGTCAGATCGTCCATTGATGTTGAGAATGATCAGTAGTGAGTGAGTTAAATTTGAACCGGTTTACCATCCATCAAATTTTAACACAGGATTTGGACATGAGAAAAGTGTGCGCCAAGATGGTTCCAAAGAACCTCACGATTGAGCAGAAGGCCAATCGGAGGGATGTGTGTCTTGATCTTCTGGACCGCCTTGAGAGGGAGCCAGAATTCTTCAGTCGCGATATCACATGTGATGAATCATGGATTTTAGATTACGACCCCGAGACAAAACGCCAAAGTCGGGAGTGACACACTGCAAACTCTCCCCGTCCCAAGAAAGCGAGAATGACCAAATCCAAAATCAAATCGATGCTCATTTGCTTTTTTGACAGTCAGGGGATCGTACACAAGGAATTTGTGCCACCAGCACAAACTGCCAATCAAACTTTTTATTGGGAAGTCCTTGAAAGACTCAGGAAAAGGGTGGCACGTGTGCGACCAGGCATTGCACGCTCATGGTTGTTGCACCACGACAACGCCCCATGTCACACGACAGTCTCCATCAATGAATTTTTGGCAGAAAAGAGCATTCCTGTGGTTCATCAGCCCCCCTATTCGCCGGATCTCAGTCCCTGTGACTTCGTTTTATTCCTCCGGCTCAAAAACCACTTGAAAGGGCGCCATTTTGGTACTTTGGATAATATTCAGAAGGGCGTAACCGACGAGCTGAAAGGTATTCCAGTAGAAGCTTTCTAGCACATCTACGAACAATGGAAACAACGCCTCCGTCGCTGTGTAGCTGCCCAAGGGAACTATTTCGAAGAGCATAACCTTGATTTGTAAAAAGAATAAAATCATGGTTAAAAGAAATTCAGTCTCATTGTTTTTCTGCCACACCACGTATTTGGGCCTAAGAGGGACGAGGTAACAGGGAAATGGAGAACACTACATAATGAGGAGTTTAATGATCTGTACTCCTCACCCAATACTGTTCTGGCATAAAAACGAGACTGAGACTTGTGGGGCATGTAGCGCCTATGGGGAGAGGAGAGGCGTATACAGGGTTTTGGTGGGGAAACCTGAGGGAAAGAGACCACTTGGGAGACCCAGGCGTAGATGGGTGGATGATAGTAAGATGGACCTTCAGGAAGTGAGATGTAGGGGTACAGACTGGATCGATCTGGCTCAGGATATGGACAGGTGGCGGGCACTTCTGCACGCGGTAATGAACCTTCGGGTTTCACAAGACGCAGGGAATTTGACTAGCAGAAAGCCGGTTAGCTCCTCAAGAAGGACTATGCCTCGCGGAGTAAGTTATTAAGTAAATAAGTACTAGACGAAGATTGTCTGCTTCACGTCTCGGCCGCTTTTCCCACGAGGAAAGAGCCCTCGCTGCAATTGGTAGGGGACTGGAAAGGTCCCGTAGTCTGTATGGTCACTGTGAAGAAGAGAGGAATCTAGTGAACCAAGCAGGTGCGCACCCAAAGTGGGGGCTGCGGGGCTGCACCCCTCCACCTAATCAAAAATTTAAAAACCACAGATTTTGTACCCATCGGCTGAAATCAGCCATTGAAATTGGCTGAGGTGTAGTGCATTGGAATTTTGTAAAATAAAAGAAAACTTCAGGTAGTCATAGATGACCTTACACAACCACGAAGATTATATCTTGTGATTTAAAAAACAAGGACATTTACGCGGTCACGAGTCCCGTCCACATTGTCACGATGCGGTGTTACGTTACGCGGTAACGTTACAAGTGTGGACCCACCCTAACACTGCACACCTTCCCTGCAGTTACATCACAAATATGGTATTTAATAACAACTTGTTGTACATTGTTTTTATTCATTAATTATTGCTCCGACAAGTTTCGGCCTCAGTTCTTGGCCATCTTCAGGGAGCTCATAATTTGTGCAACTTATTTGTCAACTTATTTGCCAGAAGTTTTTACAGTGTCCAGATGAAAACGAGGTGCACCCTCTCTACTGTTCAATGGCTACCACACGTACTTCTTTCGCGGTTAAAGTAGCCGGAGTGTGAAGCTCTATCTTCATACGTTTCCGAGGTCTCTCATGCACCGCTCTATGTATCCACGGTCCCTATACGTATATCTGTATGACTGTGCGTGGGGGGGGACCGAATAGTGTCTTTATCTTGGTCGTCCTCGTCTGTTGTTTTCTACAGGGTGGGCCAAAAGTAGGTATACAGCAATTAACTATATACTGTATACCTACTTTTGGCCCATCCTGTATAACGACATTACTCCAACTGTGTACACTATGTAAAGTGGAAAGGGAGGTGATTGTGAGTGAGGAAGTAACAATGATTCGGCCGCGGAAGGCTGTCTTACGTAGAGTAACTGTAGGTACAAAGAAAATTAGATTCGGCCTCTGGGATGAAATGAAACGAAGGATATCACGAATTAGAAACAGCAATACTACACAAATAATAGCGACGTTTAGTGACACAGACAGATTAAGTAGTAGTAATAATGACACATTTACTCTTTCTAGGAGGTGGTTTTTTTTTTACTTATTCCGTCATCTTTCCCTGACCTTGAAACTGATAGTACATCGTAAACTATAAGTCACAATGACTGTGATTTTATGTACAGGACACATTTGTCCAGTAACATGTTTTTTATGGCTCGACAGCCGTAGGTTTTGAGATAATACTCAGACATACCACGCTCGGTCGTACTCTTCCGGACGAGTCATCGGCCCATTGCAGAGACTTGTACCTGACAACACACAATACTCACAAGATACAGACATCTATGCTCTCGGCGGAATTCGAACCCAGCAAGTGAGTGGCCCCAGACTCACGCCGTAAACGGCGCGGCAACTGGGATTAGCGCAATAACATTATTTACTATTCTTTAAAATCAGTATTATTTCTTGAGTACCTAAGTTGCGTATTTCGTGTATTTACTATAAATATACAATTTAGCAGCTCTTGTGAATTTCTCATTTGCTTAGTTAACAATGCGTATTCTATATAAATTTTGTATTTCAAAATAATAGCGCATGACCGTAAATTGTATTTGTGTTCCTTCTAAAAATGGTACACCGATAAACATTGTGCATTTAATGATATGTGTTACGCCTTTTTATGATTCAATACATCATTCTATTTTTGAAGAGATTTGCGCCAGTGAAATATTTCGATTGTATAAACGGCATCGAACATAATTCTCCTTGAGAAGATAAAATCTGACGGTCTAAACAAGATTTTAAAACGTTTATACAGATAGGTGTTTCTCTAGTGGGGGCTGCCTTGTTCGCAAGACTCCATAGATGGCGAGATGAAATTAGTCGATGTCCTCACGTCCTACTTTCTTATGATCCATTTTAATTGTGCCCTACAGTGTGATGAAAATAAAGATTTGAATATGTCTGCTTTATTATTACATATGGCCTACTACTGACCGAAGTACAAGGCATTTTAAGATTCTTACGGTCTCCAAATGAATGTTTAACTTCATTTCAGATTGTTATACATATAAAAGTTTCCATCGCCAGGAAATAAATTTTCCGAAGATATCAATCGCGATATTAAAAGGACGATCGTGACAGGTACACGTGATCCGTAATTGTTGTATGTACGACGTAACCATGGATTGTTGCTTTTTCATGGCGAATGAAGTACAGAACTAAATGAGACGATGGAAAAAGTGAGTGAGAGCATAGCCAATAGCGTGAAAAGATTCGAATCCGGGTTTGAAGAACAAGAAGGTGGCGCTTTGGGATTCGGTATCGTTTATGAAGTACAAAACCGCACAGTTTCAGTGGTGTATGTGTCGTGCATATCTACATACACTGCTAATGTCACAGACAATAGCTGAAGCGATGATCTGTACTGCAGCTACTCTTGCTGTGTATGGATTTAGGCTATGTTCCATAGAACTGTGTGTAATATGCTATGAGCGCTAGAACTCAGCCCAATTCTGAACGCGCACGCAACAACGAGTCATCCCGCTGTTCCAAAATGGCGGAAGGTCAGGATACTGCCAAGAAAATTAATCTTACTGTAAAAACGCCGAAAGAAAAGCAAACCATTGAAGTAGAGGAAAACGCATCAATAAAAGATGTATGTATCGGTTTTTGTATGTGTAATCTGAGACTATACGGACGTATTATATGTTGTGATACATCAAGTTGATGACGAGGCCACTTTTGGTTTAGGGGTGTTACAAAGTATCTAGTGTTGTGTTATTGTAAAAGAGGGAATAGGTCAGTCTTAACTGTAGTCGTGACGTGTGATTCGCTAGTGGCCAAGTGCATGTAATGATGGTCCTGTAGTCCGTTTTCTGCAATAAGATAAACCTTGCGTGTGCAATTCTGGTTGACGCAACATAACCTAATGACACTGTATTTCAAGTACTTTTCATTTGGGTTTATTACACTTGTTTTGTTCACACACATGCCACGGAACAATTACATGATGTGGAACGTATCATTATTTTATTTTTTAATTCATACTCTGTAATTTTAAGTACTGTTGTAGAATGAAACCTCATTGCATAATCATACAGCCTACGTTATGACTTTGTTAAATATGTGAAGTAGTTTACGCCTTTATATGCTGTGGATTGTGGTAGAAACGTTTGATTAGTGGTACGTGTATCATGTTTTAATTCGTTTTGTAAGCATTGAGCTGTAACTGTTGAAAATTTACTTTTTCTTTTTTGGGGGGTGGGGTCGGACGCATTTCATATCCCAACTATGAAAGCTGTCCAATTACATGTACAGTTTTTGTTGTTTGCATTCTTTCAGCAAACTGTGCCCTTTTAGCAGTAGTCATTATTTAGTTCTTGAATTATGCTGAAGTTATAGCAACAGATAAACAGTAAGGTGACTATAAAGAGGATTTGTTGCACTATTACCTGCTGTGTTTGTGTTATCATGGCAGGCAACACAATTTTGTCAGAGGTGGGCCACTGTTGCAGATGTGAGGAAACTCATTCCCAGTGCTTCTGTCTTGAAGAGTGGTGCAAATCTCTAGTGCTGTGCGGTTTTTTTAGCGTTTTGGTAATTGTGAAATGGGGTGGACTCAGGAAAGTGTCATAGAATTAATTAAACTTTATAAAATAAAAGAAATAATATGGGACCCAAAGCACCCAATGCATTTTAGTAAGAGTTCTGATTACAATCTAATTTTAAAATTCTTTCATAAAAAACAACATAATATTTGTCTTCCCTGTATGTAATCCTTCAGTTTTTCAACAAGAGCTTCACACACTTCCAGCACGATGCAGCTGATTGCTTGCTTGGAAATTTTGAAGAGGTACTGCAGGCTAATGTATGAATCACCACTTGTCAAGAAACATAGTGTCATTGCCAACCTTCTTGAACAGAAATGGCTTTCCTGAACACTGTGTCCTTTTTGAGATTTTTTCTCCCGTCAAATTAATTAAAAACTCAAATTCACTGGAAGATACTCTGGTTAAATTCTTATGTAACCCATTGACCGACTGAAAATTCAAGTCTGCCAGCAAATTTGAACTGCTGTACACTTCCCTGCTTTTGTATAGTTGCCTTTGCTGCCACCACCACCACTCTTTTCTCTTTTTCTTTAAAGCGTAATATATATAAATGTACGAATCTGCTGCTGGTTGCAAAGACATCGCTTGGACTCCTGTAACAAACTGGGAACCCCATGGTGTAACGCTTGCAAGATACTTTTATGCTGTGAGGCACGAGGTGAAAGTCCAGCTCGTAACTACATATCGTGTCAGTCACTTGCAACGTTATAGCTTTATGGTACACGATAACATTACAAGTGTGGACCCACCCTTAGCCTACTCACGATCACTGAAATTTCCAGTTTTGGTATGGAATACATTACATTAAGCATAATATATGTAATACTGTATGAAAATTTAAAGTGGAGGTGAAGTTTACTTTTTGAAAAACCTTTCCGAGGTCCACTACTTCACCCTCCTCTCCTTCTTATATATTTTGATGTAACAGTTGACTCCTGCCAAAGCATTTAGAGCAGACTCTTAGCTGTGTTCTTTATCAGGATTATTATCGTCTGCTATGCTGAGAGCACTAACAAATGGTGCCCTCTCCAGTGTCCTGTATCTAAGCAGCTGACTCACAAATGATGTGAAGAGTGGAGTTTAGATCAGCTCTTATTTTTGTATCTCCTTAGCACTTCCATTGTTACCTCAGAAGAACAATCTTAAATTTCTAATCACAAGAAGTTGTAGAGGAAGTAGCGGAACACTTGCATGACATAATGGCAAGGCAGAACATTTAATGGAAATATGAAATCATGCAGCAACTGAGGCTGATGCCAGTGGAATGTGATTCATGAGAAGATTCCTGTGCTTATGTTCAGCTGGCATGGAGCTGTGAGCCTCGCTTACTTTTTCTGCAAAGTGGGTGCTTTAGCAGTATATGTGCTAGGAATTTGCGTCATCTTTTTGAGGGTTTCAGGCCGTGTAAATGTAAATTTTTGTCTGTGCAAACCGAGAACATGCCTAAATTAATAAGCCATATAATTCCAAATTTGTGTAAATCAAAACTGCATAAATCCAGAACAGCATTTATTTAAATACTTATTTGACATCAGGATTTGTTGAGAATTAAATATGGAATGGTTTATGGTACATGTTATGATTAATGATTGTGCTGGGCAGTAGTTCAGTTCACAGGTGCTGTAATGCCTGGGTTCAAGTAATTTTCCAGAAACCTAGGAACCATGTACAAATTCTTGGCAGATGATGACAGGAAGCAAGTTCCATTCAGCGGACTGCCAGTTCTGGAGTGACCTGTGAACTTCATTGTTATCTGGCACCTTCATATCATTGCATGTGGACTGATACACATTTGTGTATGTAAGGGAAGAAAGCTGCAGTATATACTGGAAGTATTAGATGCCACCATACAAAATTGAGTCACCCAGGTGATCAGGTGCCTGGGATTCGTGTACCCTGTTGATACCAGTTGGAATGATATGCTGGCATTGTTACTGGACGTGTGTTAACGCTGTACCTGGGCTAGTGTGTGTCCCGTGGAAAGTTACAAGAATAACTGGTGTTGAGTTATGGTGTAGTGGGATTGAGCATGCATAATTGAGTTGCTGTGATGTGTTTGATGTAGTCATTATTGCAATAATAGGAAGTTTGAAAACTTTTTTCCTCATCTCTCTTGTGGTGTAGCAGTTGTAATTTTTGCCTCTTGATTGTAGGATTTATGTCCAAGTTACTTGAGGTTCTTCAGTTTCAGCAGTGTTTGAACAGTATAGGTGCAGTAGTTTGAGGGTTTGCAAAGTGAGAGAGGTAGGACGTACGGAGGGACGTATTTGGAAAGGGGAGAATGAGGGTGGCAGTGGTATTGGATGAAGTTCTTGTTCTTGAGTAAGTCTGTATTGTTTATTCTAGAATTTGTGTAACTTGGCTTCCATCAGGTGACTGTAGTTGCAGTCATTGTGTTTATTTTGTATTCCCTTCACTGTCCATTGGGCATGCTGGAGTCCAAATTGGGAAGCTGTCTAGATGTATAAACAGTCTTTGTGGTTGTCTACATTTCTTCCAGCAAAACGTTCCCTTTAAGCAGTGGTTATGCTTTAGTTATTGCAGAATGCTGTTTTAATTGGTGAGGTTAGAGCACAAATAATATGGTAAGGTGATTATGTATAGTATATAATGTGACGAAGCATAACCTATGTACACGTATTATTGTGGCGTTCACCCACAGAGACAGGCTGGAATACAAATATCTTAATAACCATTTTAATTTAATAAATTAAGATGGTATGATTATGCAGTGAAGAAGGGAATTCTGTATCTTTGTCTTCACTCTGAGAATCCCCCCCCCATTCAGTTTCTCCGACCATAAAACCTGTGCTAAGTTTTATAGGAGCCAAACATTTTTGTTGTCTTTTTTTTTTTAATAATAGCCCATTAATTCTAGTAGGCTGCCTACCTTCCCACACCAAATGTATCCCTTTTGTAGAGGAGTAATGCATTATTTTGCTAAATGGAAAGATGATGTATGGAATGACATAAGAAATATAGAAATTAATTGGAGACAAGTAGCGCAGGATAGTGATGGATAGAGGAGAGCAACTAGGGAGGCACTTATCCTTCTTGGATAGTGGAGCCACAGAAGAAGAAGAAGAAAAAGAGGAGGAAGAAGAAGAAGAATGCAGTATTTTACAGTTTTTATCATTTCATTATTAAGTCATATTTTGTGTGTTGTTTTTTAACAGTTTAAGGAACTGGTTGCAAAGAAGTTCAGTGCTGAACCTGATCAGTTATGTTTAATCTTTGCTGGGAAAATTATGAAAGATCATGAAACTTTACAAACTCATAATATTAAAGATGGACTGACCGTGCATCTTGTGATCAAGACAACTTCCCGAACATCCAGTGACCAGACGAGTTCAGGGCCACAACCAAGAGCACCAGGTAGGTGTTTGTGTTATTATTAGGGTTCCAGAATTGTGTCTGCCCATGAGCCACAGGTGATTTTGTTTTTGTTGGCCTTGTTATACATACGTATGAACATGTGTGCAAGTGGATTTTGGTAATTGGCTGCCTGTAGGACAACATTCAAGTGGATCTTGAAGACATGGCTGGGAGGCATGGACTGAATTTATGTGACTTAGGGTAGGTATATGTGGCAGGCTTTTGTGTACGTAGTGGTGGACCGTGAGTTCTATCAAATGCAGGGACTTGCTTGCTCAACTGAGGAACTCTCAGCTTCTCAAGAAGGACTCCACTTCATGGAGTTAGCCCATCAGTAACTGAGTCAGCTATCCAGCCAGCCAGCAAGTCAGTCAGTCATTTGGGTAGTTAGGCTGATAAATTGAAGTATTTATTAAGTTCTGCATGTTAATGTGTTTATTTAAAATATACGGAAGTGTAATTTTGTGTGTTCTTTAATATTGATGGGAAGCTCAGAGCATACAGAAGAGCATTTGGTTGGAAGAAAGATGAAATAGTAAGAGGATTGGAGAGGACTATTTAATGAGGAGCTTCAAAATTTGTACTGTACATGTTGTTGAGAGTGGTTAAATGAAGGATGAGAGTTGCAGCATGTAGCATGCATTGGTGTTTTGAAAATGCATAGAGAATTTTGGTAGCAGAACTTATTACTAAATAACTGTATAGTAGAGACGTGATAACTACCAGATGTCAGCAGTCTGATAGGTGGAATTAATGCGTAGTTTGCTTTCATTGTCTGATGTTAGGTGACATTAACACCTTGCCGACCCGATGATGATGATGATGATGATCATCATCATCATCAAATCCTTTTAAATCCTTGTTGAGCACAGGTCATCCGTGAAGAGCTTCCAGGCATTGCGGTCTCCAGCTGTCCCCTTGACCTCGTTCCATAATCTTCTTGTGCTTCTTATCTCATCCTCTATTGTCCTTCACCACGTTCTCTTCGGCCTGCTTCTCCTTCTGTATCCCTGAGGATTCCAATCTAATGCAGTTTTGCCAGCCGGGTGGTCTTTTAATTAAAAACCCCCAGTTCCCAGACATTTTAAAAGCTTGGAATGTTCAACCCCTAACATATTCTTACTTAGTTAGACACTGTACATTATGCTCCTGAGCCCGAGATTTCAGAAACTGCATATAGATAGTCTAGTAGTTCGTCACTGAATGGTATTTCTCAAAACAAGACCCTCTGTGAAGCAGAACAGCACAGAATTTACAAATGTTTCTAGTTTTACTTTGCGTCTTATGTGCATCACACACTTTACACTAGCTGCCAGGATACTTCTTTTTTTCCTCCCCACCACCAACAGTTTTTTCAAGTTTGTGTATTCTGAAATCACTGGAGAGTCTGCCTGATGGGTTCTGTTTAGGCCCCTTTCCCTGATGATTGAAGGCCATCAGAACTGGACTCACTTCGATTCTGGACTTCTGATATCCAGGACCTTCCTACTTCATGCAGGAAGTTCTTGTACTTTACTTTGTTTGTTTTTAGTGTCCTTTACACAAAAAATGTGTTGAAGAGCACACAGTTTAGCAAATATAGTACCACCTTTTTTGACCATTTTACAGTTACTGGCCAACAGCATAAGGCTTCTTTATTTCCATGTTTTTTTTCCTGTCTTTCCTCCCTTTGTTTACAGTTGTTGTGTAATGGATCATACTTATCATTCACACAAGTCTTGTCCTTCCACACTTGCACCATTACGTCACCATTCCTCCAGAACACTGACTTCCCTTTTTCAAGCGCTTTCCTTCCCCTTCTAGGTCATGTGGAATGCCCCTGTTAGTCCTCTTAGTGCCTTAGACTCTCATGTTTCTGTCTTGCAATGTCTGAGCTAATCTCACACTGTTACAAAAATTATCGTCATAGATGTGAGGAAAAATGGGTGTGGAAATTGTGGGGTCAGTGAACCAGTAGAAGATCGCAAGTGTTTATGTGAACTAGTTGTGGGGACGGCACTGTCACTGTCCAAACTTTCATTGTCACTATAATCAGAGACATCAGAGCATGTATCTGCATATAACTCACACAAAATATCGTCCTCTTGCAGAACATTCCTATGCAAAGCCATGATTGCAACTGAAGGAAAATAGAGAGAGTATCTGAATGTGTGGTCCCTTTGTTGCAGTCTTATATTTTTAAAAATAAGGGGTCATGACAGGTCTGTTTATTTGTAACTTGAGACCCAAGCATACTGCATCAAGCTGTCGATGACCCTGAAGTGAAAAGTGAGCCAGACCAGCTGACAAATGCATGTGCAGGACGTCGTGTAAGAAAATGTAAAAAGACGTGACCCTTCAACAACACATGGGAGAGCAATCACGTCATTCTTCGTGGCCCAACGGCAAGGTGTTAATGATGAGTTTGTGTTTGAGTGAATATTGTGCGACGCTGATCATATGGTAGGTGAATTTATAGATTGAAGACCAGCTCATAGCCAGATTCTGGTGTCTTAAAATGCACAGTGATATGAATGTTAGGTAATATTTGCAGACTAACTGCACGTCTTTTCTCAGCTGACATTAGTGCAACACCCTTTGGTCTTGGCTCATTGGGTGGTCTGGCAGGATTGGAAAGTCTTGGAATGGGTTCTGCCAACTTCATGGAACTCCAGCAACGCATGCAGAGAGAACTACTGGGAAATCCAGATATGATGCGACAGATATTAGACAATCCTTTGGTACAGCGCCTGATGAATGATCCTGAAAATATGCGAAATCTTATTACATCCAATCCACAGATGCAGGAGCTTATGGAGGTAATTATTTTCCAGATAATTTATGGATGTCCAATAATAATAATAATAATAATTAGAATTTTTGTTGATTTGGTGGCAGGTACTGACTTCCTTGGATTTTTATCCATTGTGTTTAGCTCAGTAGAATTATAATAGTTTATGGTGAATAAATATTTATAGAGTAATTGATTTATATAACCAACATTACAGGCACCAAAATATACACATCAGACGTTAGTACATTTCTTACATGTCTCAACATGTCATATGTGCCACCATCAGGGAGTCTTCTCAGTAGCTAATGTAATGCCCTCAGAATGTTCTGTTGCACATTAAGTGGGTAAAAACAGTCATACACTAGCCCACACATTAAAGTCCCAGTTAAAACACAAGAATGACCACAACACAAGTATTAAAACACTAGAAGAGATGTTCCTTCAAGGACCATACCGACTGCAAGTGGAGGCTCTACAGTCTTCACTAGACATTAGTGATCGTCCTGAAACCACCTTGAAACCCAGACATGGGTTGAGTACTGATAAAGTTGTATGTGGCACACATACAGCTTTATTGTAGTTACTGAGAAGACTCCCTGAGGATGGCACCTATGTTATGCCAAAACATGTGGGATACTTACTAATGTCTGATGTGTATATTTTGGTGCACTTTATGTTGGTTATATAAATTGATTTCTGTACAGTGCATACAATATTAAAATTTGTGGAGTAGTTGGTGGTGGTGGTAATGGTGGGGGGGGGGGAGTACTTCCACTACAGCCAACCTTCTCTGCTTTTCTTATCAAGTGGCTTCCTCTGTAGGTCACTGATGTTTAGCTAGGTGTAGTCCAATATGATGAAACTCTTAGGGTACTGCATGAGGTGTGAGCAGTGGGTATTCAGGTACGGGCATCTACCATAGACATAAAGTATGCTCTGTATGAGTGTTTCACTATTATTTGATGGTTTTAGTGGTAACTGTTAGAGTAACCAGCTCTGCAAAGCACTTTTGATCAAATAACTTGCAGTATATTTATGATACTTAACATCTGGGGTGTAGCTGTCATTCGTTCATTGGCCTCCCTACAAAGAAGCCTTGTTGGTTTTGATTTAACCTTTAAATGGTTGGGTTGGTATTTAAATTTTAGTGTATGGTTGTAGTAGAAAAACATGAGTCTTATTTGAAAAGAAAGAGATAAAATTGTGAAGTAAACAGCATTTTTGGAAAACAAAAAGAGACTATGCAGTATGTCTTAAAAATGCAGTAAATTTCCTTGTCTGAATGTATAATATGACTTAGGGGTGTTTTTTCATGTGTTCACTTTTGTGAATGTGGCTTGTTTAAAGGTTAAACTGGTTTACACACAGCAGCCTTCAGCAATCAGTTGAAGTTTGCTGTCATACATAAACCATAGACTATGTGATTTCTTTGGGAGGTAACACAATTGAACTCTGGTACTAGCTTGAACATCCAGTTACTCTGGGTGATTGACAAATGTTTATGGGAGTGTTGTACTGTTAAAGATTTCCATCCAGTGTACTAATACAACAATAATAATCTAGAAAGTGCTGTGTGAATTTGAGTTTTGGAGTGTCTTCAGACTTGTGATTTTTTAAAACCTCTTTTATGATTTACAGCATTTTGATGCAGGTGATGTCTGTTTAACCTTTATAACATCACATGCTGATTACTTCTGCTTGTCATATTCATGTGAAATTTGTCAGAGTCAGTGCAGTCGGGATGACTGGTATTGTGATTTTGTTAATATATTTTGCAAGTAGGAGGTAGTCAGTGTCATACTGATATCTGTGTTCCTAATGCATTTTCTGTCACTATCATACTGGTGTCTGTGTTGCTAGTGGGTGGCACACACTCATCTGATAGCTTTTTTGCTGGTATATCATGTCTGTGCTATGCCAACCTGAAGAAGAAAGCAATAGCATAGCAGTGGTAGGTGTATTTGTTTGTTAGGTTTGTTTGAGGACAAGTGTAAATTGATTCCTGGTTAAATGTCTTGGCCACCTTAGAGGGGTATTTTCTGGTAGGAGCTTGGTATCGAGGACTGGAGTGTCTTTTTTTGTACTGGTGGTTCCTTCTTATTGCTCCTTACAAGTTTGAGAGCCTATCCAAAGTTGCTGGACTGAGTCAGTAACAAAATATATGCTTATATTTGTTTGTTGTTGCCCCTTCAAAGTAGTGCACTTCTGAGTGTGCAGTGTGCCCAACATTTTGGCCATTGCTATGCTAGAAGAGCCACTGTGACTGACTACGTGTAGGACAGTCAGTGATTGTTCTTGAAATCAGGGACATTCTGGAAACATCACCTTTGTGGCTGCAGTTTCATTCTCAGAAAGAAGAAGAGTTAACAAAGGGACAGATAAGTAAGGAGGGTGGGGACCACAGCCATGATGGTAGGAGGCAAAAATATGCTGCACTGACAAAGCAGTGTGCATCGAATTGGCCACTCCTGGTTCTGCTATAATTTGGATGTTTTTGGCAGGCCTGGTCCTTCGGATGCTGGAAAACCTCGCAGTAGTAGTGTTGGTGAATTGTTTAGCCAGTAGGAACAAATTCCTAGTGAACAGTGCTGTCACAGTCAAACAAAACGTAGAGGGACAACCTGAACGCTTATACAGTCTTCTGTGGAAGTTTCTCTGAATTCAGAAGACCACCAAAAATTCAGTGTTCTCTCACTGAAGATTTTTTTCAGCATTTTTCACATTTTAATTTCTGTTTGCATGAGTTTGATGCAACATGTATCTGAAAGGCATTCTTCCATCAAGTGAACCATTAAAAAATTGACGTTACACTTAACATGCATAATGGTGGCTGCCATAGAGAAGCAGTACAGGGTGTAATGGCTGTAAAACTCATTAGACTGTCCCAAAGATAGCAGTATTATGGCAGAAGGTGCTGCTGTTGCCATTACAGTCCTAGCAGCAAGTTTCAGAACTTTTGTATAAGTCGTCTTTGGTGTTAAGCCACAATCCTTGGTGCTTGAAAGTGGAAAATAATTTTGTTCCATTAACTGTATTTATAGAGAAACCCTGAGATAAGCCACATGCTGAACAACCCTGATCTTCTGCGACAAACTATGGAGTTGGCTCGGAATCCTTCAATGTTACAAGAGTTGATGAGAAATCATGATCGGGCTCTTTCAAATCTGGAGTCTATTCCTGGTAAGTTAAATCTGCTTTCATATTTAGTTTAGAAATTATACTGTTGTATGATGATTTTTAAATATAAGTGAAAGTGGAATGTAGTATGCTTGTGTATGTCCATTATTTTGCATTAAAAAAACTGTTTGGAAAATTGGATCTGCTTCCATCTGGTGAATGGGTGGGGAAGCATATACTTTGTTGTATCGGACAGGGTTTGTGATGTGTCATTAACAGAGCCTTCACTAAAAGTGAATGGGCATGACTTGGTACTGCTTGTGGGAAAGTAGAGAAGGAGGGAAGGATGCTTTGTTGTAAAATGACTAGCCGGATGGAAACACCAGTGGATGACAGTGAGCATGTACAGTGTCTTAGTTTGCTTGGGCTGGTATGAAGCTATTAGTTGCATGGTTAGACTGTGTGTGTGTGCGCGCGCGCGCGTTGCTTGCATGCATGTGTGTAGAGAGATGTGGTGACATTTGTCATATACTTGCCACTCAAACAGCTGCCCAGTCACTCGGTGCATGGTGCCATTGAATTGTTTCAAACTGAATATAGCGCTCTCTAACAATACTTAACTTCTAATCAGCATTGTCCCCTTCATAAGTCTCCTTGGGCTTTTATACAGCGAACTGTGGAATTGTTTTACTGTTGAAGTATTTTGTGAAGTGCAGTATTTGAACTGGGCAAATGGGTCCTGTGATTTTGATTGCATCATGGTGATATCATTAAATTTCTTCCTTTTAACAGTGTCTGGGGTTTTGGAAAAAAAAGAAAGTCACTTGTTACCAAATCTGGTGAGTGGGGAGGGTGTGGAGTGAGGGTCATTCTGTTTTTGGCCAGAAATTCATGCACAGATGAAGCAGTGTGTGCAGGTGCGGGGAATGAATTTTATGCCAATCTGATGCATGTTCAGGTTTTGTGTCAGAATGCTCTGAAGGTACCAAAATGAAATTTCGAGCTTGTCAGCAGCTTAATGGCTGGTGGTTTTCTTCTGTTTTTAAAACACACTGTTTTACACAGTTCACATTTTCCTTTGTTTTGTTCATCAGTGGATGTGTTGAGTGTTTGAATTTTCAACAGAGGTCACACTGCTATGGAACTTGGAAAAACCACTTAGAAACCTGTTTTCTTCCAATTTTCTGCACTCCAAAGCTACTTTCAACACCTGGAAAGTTTCAGTATCATTTCCCAGTTAAAGCAAAATTTGATGCAGACATGTCAAAATCACGAATGGAACAAAACACACACCAGTACTTACACATACAGCCTTGTTTCAAGTTGGAAGTTACTCAGCAGACTCTACTGTACAGCAGGTGGTAGAAGTTCATGTTTGCAGTGTAGTACCATCTTGTGGTCGATCTAGAATAGGGCTGTTTAAATGGTGGTATGTACTTCTGGTTGTACATGGATGGTCACCTGGTTATATGTAAAGACATTTAGGATTTTTTTTTGCGGTAATTAAAACTTAGAAATATTAATTGCGCTATTAAGATTGTTTTAAATGTTTTAAAATGTAGAGAAAAACATTTTTAAATTGTTTACCAAGATACTATTTTTTTGTTTGAATATAAGTGCAGACTGTCTTCTGTCATCTAATTGCATTAAATTAGAAAAGTTTCAACTGCAAAATTTGGGGTTTGGCAGGTTTGAAGACTTCAAACCTGCCAACCAGTGAAACATACCCAAAGACCAGTAACCTGAAAGTAGGCATTAATATTTGCGGTACCTGGTGGTATGTGTACATGTTTTATATTGTGATGGTGGTATGTGAGGAAAAATGTTTGATAAGCAATGGTCCTGAAGCTATTTGGTTGCAACACATATTCACCCACTTAAGCATGTTTAATATAATATTATTTTAGACTCGGAAGATGCCGTATTTTATTCTGAGTTAACTCCTCAGATTCTGTGTGTTTTTACTCTAGTGTTTCATTCAGAGGAGGAACTCACAGCTGCTGCACTGTAGGAGAAGAATTGGTTGAAAAATCTTTATTTACATCTAGCATGCTCTAATGTTTCTGTTATAGAGGGTTTAAGGGTCCAGGGGAATTGGAACAGCAGGAGACTTACTGCTGTCAGGGTAGCAACAGTTAAGGTGTTAATGTTTCCATTGTCACCTTTGTACTGCATAGAAAGTTAGAAGTAGCCTTCTTTGCCTAGGATATATGTGGTTTAGTTGTTGGTATTACATATATAATGGCTAAAACTTTCAAGAATGAGTATTGCTGAAGTAAAGGTAAAGGTAAAATTGTCCCAGTATACACCATGGAGTACCAGACAGAGGGAAGAGATAAGCTTCATACTGTGGGCACACTGTCTGTGGAGAAAACACCAAGATACCTACTGAATGGGAAGGATGTGTACGTATGTAATTAAAAGGAAAGGTTTGGAATGAGGATTTGACTTGCATCCAGAAATTTATGTCACTGTGCTTGGAGTTACTGGTGGATGGCAGAGTTGTCCTTATGAACACTGTGAAGACGGTTGTGGGAACAGATGTGTATTGACACTCATTCTTAACCTTCGAACTGGGTGGAGGTTAATTGGATTTCCTGGTTATGAGGTAAATAAATCTTGGTGGTAAAGTGACCTTCATGACACAAAGAAAGTGTGTTGAATAATAGTGACTATTTATTGAAGTATGTTTAGTTCAGTATATGGTATGAGTGGAATGGCCAATCTGTTTTGTGTCTGACATTGTCCATCTGTGTGAACTACAGACATGGGTTTCCAAAATCTAAAAGGGAAATACCTTAGCCAAGAAGTGATCAGTGTGCTTGTGTGGCTCAATGTGTTTTGTCCCATAAGCCACTTAATGGTTGCTGGTCTGGCTGTTGATGTAGCAGCCCCATGACTGGTGTGGTTAGCACTTGGGTCAAGGGTTCTTCATCAGGATTCTGACCAAATAAAGGTGCGACCATATGGGTGCATTAGTAATTGTGATGAGTTATGTAAATGGTGGAAGATAATGTATTAGAACTAGATATAGGTAGGGGGATAATATTGAAATTGATAACAGAAATGTCTATGGCTGTGGACTGTGGTTGATTGTTTGTTCGGGCTGGTATCTTTCTCTCTGCTACCATCTTCAGGCCAGCTCTAGGGTCCATTCATTTTCCTAGCTGATGGTTATTGGGGCCTCTGTTCTTGGGAGTAAGTAAATGGGCTTGTAACTAACCACTCACTCTATCACTGTATCTTAATGTTGCCTTTAAGAATGTGTGGAGAGCCAGGTCTCCAGTCTTCTTTACACCTTTATCGTGGTATGGTGCTTAATTAGTCCAAAGTAACAGTACCTCTGCCATGAAAATTAGGACCTGAAGGGATGGACTGAATTGAACTGACTGAGGATAGTCTTTAGTATGCACATGATTTTGTGGACTGGGCTAGCATAGTTGGTATAGCAATTTGCTATGGGCTGAATGGTACAAGGATCGAATCCAGGTGGGGGCAAGATTTTCTGCACCCCTCCAGACCAGCCCTGGGCCCACTCAGCCTCCTATACAATGGGTACTAGGTCATTCCCAAGGGTAAAACAGATGGGGCATGGCATTGACCACCAACCTGTATCTAGCACCAATGTTAAAGAAATCGTAGAGGTATAACTCCTCACCGTCTGGGCCTTAGTGGCTTGTTCTAGGGTGAACTTACGCACATGACTGTGAACCTTCAAGTTCCTTGCAACCAGAGAATTTCTTGGCCATTATGTTACTCTTAGCTGTTATTGTACTGTGTAGGTGAATTAGAGGAATAAATGCATATTAATTATTATTTTGGGACCAAACATTTAGGTTGGGGAGGGGAGTGGGGTAGTATTCCAACATGTTTTGTAAGTCCTGTGTTCAGATCTGGAACTGGAGACTGAACACCCTGCAGGTTTTTCTGCGTTCGTCCAGGAAATGCTGTGATGCTTCTTTAAATTTGGCCATGATCTTGTCCTTCCACATGCATTCAGATTCACTGCTCAGTAATTATCCAGTCATTCAGTGACACTGTATAATCTAACTTACTGAAAGCATGCTTAAATAAACCACAAATAAATAAAATATTTGATTGTGTTTTGAAAATGGGGGTGGGAAATATTTGCAACCTGTAATCTGGCAGATGGTAAGAAGCAGATATGAAAGGACTGTGTATAATCATGAGACTTGTGCTTATCGCTGTGGTGGCTATTAACCATGCTGTAATTTGGGAGGTCAGACTCTAGTCTAATAGAAATTTACAATTATTCTTTGAAAACAGAACTTTTATACCAGGCTGCATAGTGTCATGTACCAGCAGACTAATGTTTTCTTTCATTGCGTGTTTTGGTGCATTGGCATTCTTACAGAGCATGTATTTGGTCTTCATTGCCTAACATGAGGTATACCCATAATGCAGGGTGATGCCAAAAGCACTGAACATCAGGTTAACGTGATGGCAGTGAATGGGCTTCCTTACGCAGTTCTCATGTAAGTTAGGGTCTTCTTCAGCTCCTACCAGGCATCTAATTCTGGTGCCAAAGTGCTAACATAGTTCTGACCAACTGCATGCATGTAACAACACAAGAACTGCCAGAAGGATGTGTTTCAAATTTGATATAGGGGGAATTTATATGGGATATTGTTGAGCAATTTAAATTTTAGTTAGAATCGGATCAACATAACAGACATGTATCATGAGGAAGTATGTATTCTGTTATTTTGTTTGGCACATCTCCATTTTACATAGGCATACCCATCATCCCACTTGAAGAGGAACAGAAACTCTGGGTTGTATTGGAGTCATTGAAAAGAGATTTAATTTGTTCATTTTGTAGTACTGTGCTTATATGATTTTTAAGCTTCAGTCATTGCTGCTGTTATACACATTGGAAATTTTCTTTGTACTTTAGCAACTTCACAGCAAACTACAATCAAGATTGAGGATGATTGATTGTAAATGTGCTGCTAGGATATGGAGAAAAATGGTTGGGTATGTTGCATAGAACAGTAGAAAGGCGCATTGAAAATAGTCTTGTCGGTCATTGTTGCCCGTGAAATTGTCAAAAGTTGGCTTTCACAAATTACCAGTTGCAGCAACAGAAAACATGTGGCAAAGTTGTTATTCTGTGCATACATTTCCCAGTTTGTTTTAACAACTTGCGGTTGTTTTCAGGTGGTTATAATGCTCTGCAGCGGATGTACAGAGATATTCAGGAACCAATGTTAACTGCAGCTAGTGAGCAGTTTGGAAGAAACCCATTTGCAGGGTTGGTGGAGAATAATAGTGGCAGTAATGGTATGAAATGCAGCTGACAGATACTTCCACGCTTCAGTACTCTTTGCTATTTTGTCTTTCTGATTGGCTATTGGTGTTCATATCATAAAGACACAAATTGTCATTGCAGATAATAGATGATGGCACTGATTACATATACCAAGCCAAAAATTATTATTCCTTGTATATTATTTTAAATATTTAACTTCCCAGAAGAGCTTCAAATAGAAGTATTAAATCTATGTTTTATATATATATATATATATTGTATCATATACTGATGTTCTGTGTGCTGACAGTTGATGAGTATGAACTAGAACTGAATTTGTCTGATGACTTTTGGTGTTGAATCCCACTGCAAAATTTAATGAAACCCATCCATTAGGCTTGGAAATTAAATGTTTGTACATGTGGACAGATGGACTCAGCTTCCTGATTATTTGTACATTTCATGCAGTTTGTGCAAGGAATGTAAAATGAAATGTAACTGAACAGTCAGCATTTAAGTGCAGGAACAGACAGTTCATATTTAATTGGTAAGGGCCACTGTGTATGGAGGGCAGCTTTTGTACTGTGACTAGGAAGTGCATGATAAAGATATGTGGCAAACAAAGAGTTGGTTCTGTTGTCTCAAACTGGTAAAGCCTCAGTTTCCACCTGCTAGGACAGACAGCTGTTTGGGACAGCATGATGACCCTTTCAGCATCATGTGTTCATGAAGTCATCCATGTAACATGCTGAATCAAGGAGTCGGTGATGCTGTGTTGGGTAAGTGGTTCCTGATGTTTTTGAAGGCACCCCAGTCCTTCAAAATACTCGGTGACATAGCATCACATCTCAGAAGACTTGAATTCTCAGCCACATTACTGTAAGAATCTCAAATCTTTAAAATTGTTGAATCAGCAGGAAGTCCATATTATTTGCACTTATAAAGCCACTTCCCCAACAATTGTTTGATATACCCAAAAAATGTCATAATTTTATATATTGGTTATCAGAAATTTTGGTGATGTAAAATTTTGTTGTAAAGAAAACTAGTGGAAATGTGCAAAAAAGTTCAGATATTATATTTACTTGATTGTAAAATAAGGTTTCTTCCTTAAACTTAACACTTAAGTGTGTGAGGACTTCTTAAATTCATGGATGAAAAACCGAACCAGACGATGCCAAACCGGCTTGCTCTGAACTGGACCACACAGAGCCAAACCGAGACCTGCATCACCAAATTGTCATGTATAAACAAAAGGGAGAACACAGCATGACTGAAGTTAACGAACACATTCTTCTTTTTTGGGACTTTGTCCATCAGCTCATTTTTTAAAGAAGCACGACATTTCAGAAGCCGGCTGTATCCCACTTTTCAGGCAAAGATGCACCTAACCTGGTGGACCTCCTAAATTGATCTGTTCTGAATGAACTAGGCATAATATAAAGAGTGATTTGTTAAGATATGCCCCTGAGAACAGATCTAGTCCAAGGGTAGGAACAAGAAAATTGCTATTGAAAAATTAAAAATTTACTACAAGACTCAATAATAAAACCTGCACCAAACCACAAGTACCATAAAAAGAGCCATGAACTCAGACTGATCAGACCATAGATGCAACATAAAAGTCCAGAACACATTATATTTAAAATTCTTAACACCACTAACACTAAATGTGGAGAAAATTGTGAATTTTCATGGTTTCAAGTCAGTTTATAAACCAAGAAATGTAAATGTATTATTTAGTCTGTGTGGATCATAACAGCACGGCAGCGTGTCTTACTGGAAGTGACCGTGAAGGGTTTTATGAACTGCTGTATATCCAGTGCATTAGATGAGACTGACTGTGATATGTTGTGGAATGGCAGTGAGGAGGATGGGGATATTAGAAGTGAGTGTGAGGAAGATGAAGGTACTGTGGAGATGGAGACAGGGACACTGATTGGTAAAGGCACATAGAATCTGACCAGCTTTTTGTATAAGTGTATGAAATTAATAATAAAATATTTTTTCGTATCAAACTTTTATTTTTATGGGGTCATGTTAGATTTGGATAAATACATTTTCTTTTGGTAGACATATTTTATTTGGGGGGTTGTCCTTGTTTAGAGATGTCTTGCATTTGGTTACATTCAGTATGTTTACTTAGATATGTAATTTTTGCATGATCCTGATATTGTAAAATTGAACATTTTGCTGTTTAAAAATTTGTTACATTACATGTGTTTATTGGATGCTGAAGAGTGTGGGTTGCAGTGCAGATGTATCCTTAATCTCAGAAAGTTAAAAGAAAAGTTGAACTGCATCTTCTAGAATCAGGTCAGCAAATATGTAACTTTTCAGCTGGCACGAACCCACAACAAGGGCAGGAAAATCGGGATCCTCTTCCAAATCCTTGGTCGACTACAGGAGAAACTGGTGGGACAGGTGGAAGAAGTGGTAGTACACGCCCATCTGGTCTTCTCAATTCTCCAGCAATGCAGAGCCTCATGCAACAAATGATGGAAAATCCACAGCTGATGCAGAATATGCTCTCTGCTCCATACACCCAGTCAATGTTGCAAGCATTTGCAGCTGACCCAAATATGGCTGCCCAGATTGTAAACAGCAATCCATTGTTTGCCGATAATCCAGCTTTGCAGGTAAGCAGTGGAAAATGTACCAACACGAGTTATCGTATGGGATTTCCATGGCAATAAATTAGGTGCATGTACCATGTGGCCTGTGGATCGTGTAATGCTTGAGGGAATTTTTATGTCATTGTAAAGATTATACTTTAGCCTTCTAGATGAGGAATATCAGTTTTATGTAGAAACATCATAGTGAAGGTGAAAACTTGCTTGGCATATAGATTCATGAGGCTATATTTACATAACTTCTTTCTCATTTAGATTAAGACTGAATGCTGCACAAGTATTCACATCTGTTTTAACAGTGGAGGAAAATGATCAGCTATCCTGCTTGCTTTATACTTACTCTTTATTCATCATAGTAGTGTGTGCTTTTGAGAGTATGGGATAGTTGGTATACTTTCAGAAGCAATAACAGATCAAAAGTTGATTAAGTTCAAATGCCTTTCGAAGATGTACATATAAAACTGTATTGGTCTAGATGTTTCAAACTGAATACTTATCCTCACTGTGTTTCTAGTGACAGCTCATCTCCATGCACCTTTATGGTATGGTGCATTATCAAGCACAAGGAAAACTTAAACCATTACCACAGATCATAGAGGTAGGGGTTGAGCTGTGTATTCATAGAATTGACAGATGACATGGGAGGTTTTGAGAGTGTACTGTGTATTTTTTTTTTCAGGAGCAGATTAGGCTGATGTTGCCTAACTTCTTACAACAGTTACAGAACCCTGAGATACACAATCTGATGTCAAATCCACAGGCTTTAGGAGCGTTGATGCAGATTCAGCAAGGAGTGGAGCAGTTGCGTAACGTGGCTCCTGGATTAGTAAATAGGCAAGTTTGCATGGCAAGTGGCGGGACGCTTCCTTAAATATGGGTCTTTGAAGTTATTCTTACACTTACAAAAAGACATTAAAATTATTTTGTTATATGTGGAAATTTAACTCTTTCTGACCCTTTTTATTTTCAACCTCACTCCTACCAACTGTATATTAACTTGCAGGAAAACAGAGAGAGAGAGAGGGGGGGGGGAGGGGATAATTTCTTGTAGGAAAATGTGTTGGAAGTATTAGAAGAGATCTAAAAGCATGTAAAGAGAACACAGTCATAATTTGTATATTTATACATTTGGTTCTGGAAGCTTTGATAGTGGTTCTGTGTGGCAAAATTGTTGTGTTGTATGACTTGCAGTGGCCAGGAGAAGCTTAAGAAGTATGCAGTGGCAGTGTTATAGCAGATCCACAGCAGTGTCTGAAGCCCATTGGCTATAAATATGTTGAAGTTGCTGTCTGTCTTTTCTCTGTACACTGTTCTCATGTACAGGTATCATTCATGTTTTTTGGTCCCTGTACATCACTCATAAGAACAGTGTATAATCACATGAGTTGCTTGGTTTTTAGTGTTGTGTAATTGCATCATTCCTTCAGAATTCTTAGTCCTGACACACTGTTCCTGACATGAACATGTCTGAGAAAGGAATAGTAAACATAACATGCTGTTCTTGGGACTTAAGAATAGCAGTAATGTGCCCATGCTGGTACATACTGTTACAGCTGTAATTGTGTTTAGGAAATTTTGCCACACCTTGGTTAAGTCTATATTGTCACAAGGGACCTGTTTCTTGAGAAATCACCATTGTTACTGGAAGATTACAAGGTGCATAACATAAACAGCATAAATGAGATGGGTCTGCTTTACAGTTGCTTCCCAGATAGAATGCTGACATTGAAAGCCGAGTCAATCCACAGGGTGAAAAATGTTAAAGAGAAGAAAACATTGTTTCTTTGTGTGAACAGTTATGACAGTGACAAGCAGTTGGTGATTGTGATTGAAAATCATAAAAAATCGTGATGTTTTTAACAATATAAAAAAATTTCCTGTGAACTACTATGCAAATAAAGCACGGATGATGGATAGGGGTTTCAGTGTGCATGAAGTGTGTTCAGATATTTGTATTGTTTTGCCTTATTTTTAATTCCCGTTCTGTTTTGTAATATACATCACAGTTTATAAAACTGTTGACATATGTGCAGTAATTGAGTAATATGTATTAAATAACAGGACTAATGGATCATGAAGACTAAATTTACCTTTCTGAAAAGGCACAGTGTGGAGCAGGTGTAAGTAAAGAGGATGAAAAACATGAAGGCAATAAGGATCTGACAGATTAACTCCTTAACTGTTTACATTCTAACAGCAGTACTGTCTCCAACTGTTCTAATTTCCTAGGCCCTTTAAATTTTCAATAGTATAAAAATCGGAACACGATAGGTATAAATAAAGATTTCTCAACCACTCCATGATCAGAGTGTACAGAAACTGTTCATATACAGTCGCAGTTCGTCTGCTGTAGTGTGGTAGCTGTAGGAGTTCTTTCACTGAACAAATACTAAAGCAAAATGACAGAATCTGAAGCAGTAAATTGGAAAAAAAATATTACATAAAAAATGGTGTGGCCTCTTCTAGGTCTTGTTTATTATGTCAGCAACAGGTAAGGCATTAACAGCAGTATAGGCTGATAAGATGGTAGAATGGGCATAATGGGATTCCACTGCAGTTGCCAAAGTGTGTGATATCACTGTGTTTGTAGTGATGATAGTATCTCATACTGTGTAGTATCGTTGGCAGGGATAAGTGAATGATGAACCGGTAATAAGCCGTTGTGTCCTAACTGAGGTACTGTCCCAACAGTACCTCAGTACCTTGCAGGTACTGAGGGAAGTCACATAAAGCTTTGGTCAGGATAGCTGTTTATCACAGCTAGTGCTCAGACTGGGCAGGGCATATTGCTGCAGCAAATTGCTGAATGTGAACTGTTATTTAATGTGTACTGATATGTAGAATTGAAGATGTCACTGGACACTTAAGATTCAGGGCATATCATACCAGCTCATAACTAACCAAAATAGAGTTTTGAAGTTAAAGCTTGTTATATACAGTGATACAGATTTATATCTGTCAGTACTTGTTAAGTTTTAATTAAATTCTGCACAAAATAGTTCTCCCACTTAACATGGGTTCATATGTAGATTAAATAGATACATACATGCATTTGTATCTCATATGCTTGAAACCCTGCTGAACACATATTTGGAAAAATAATGGATTGGTCTTCCTAGGTGGGAAATGTCTCAAAGGAGTAAGCCTGAAGACAGTGCTATTTTGTAACTGTGTATTTAAATCAATATTCTATGTAATAGAATATTATTCTGTGTAATTCCACATTAAACAGTTTATTTTCACCAACAAACCAGACCTCTTACATTCTTTATTGACCTTAACACATTCATGAATGCAAGACAAGATTTTTTGTGCAAATACTGCTGATATATGAAGAACCAGTACTCGTCGGAACTATTCCATATATACTGATTGTACAGTACTGTGTTTTGTTGTAACTTTTTGTGTGGCTCACCTGTTTGCTGTGTCATATATGTTATGCTCACACAAATGCATAGTTCTTAAACATTATTTTTTTTTTTTTTTGTGCACATAGAATTTCAGGTAGCATCAACTGTGTTTATATTATCCAGCTGCTCTTGAATTGAGAGCAGCTGATGTTTTGTGCTACTGTTTTAAGTAGTAGCTGTGCTAATCACATGTTCAATAATTGCTCTGCAGAATAAAATGTACACATATAAGCAGTTTGAAGTAAACACAAAATGTGTTTAGATGTTGCACACAGAATACTTCAGATTACTGAAATTAGAGTAAAACAGTTACATCGTTCTTCAAGTTACAGATTATGTAACATGTGCTGTGGTGTGTTGTACTGTGTGAGTACAGGTTGCAGCGCAGTCAGAATGTGACATCATTTCCTGCCACACATTTCCACAGATTGGTGAATTGTTTATGTATACCTCTGTTCTATGGTGGAAGTGAGCTTGGAAGCTTACCCTTTACAAACTGAAGGTGTTTCATCACTGTTAGGAATGAATGGGAACTTGGGGAAATTCTTCAAGATTTTCATGCAAAAAGTGTATGAAAAGGTCAAAAAAATTTGTTGCATAGTGAATGTTTTGTGCATCTCAGGTGGGAAATTTTTGTAAACTGGAAGGGTATTGTAAGGGTATCATATATGTTAAATCATGTGGTAAAATTCTGATACTAAATTATGCTGCGATCTGAGGTCTTCGTTCGGCTTCACTATGATTTTTCTTATTTTTAGGTCTTTGCTCTTGTGGGATGTTATGCAGTGCTGTTTGGTAGTTACTGATGTCAGTAAGTCTTCTTGGACTGCTTAACCCACAAAAATGGGTCTGATAGGCTGTCCTGAAACTTCGCTAGCTAACTACAAATCACCACTGTGCAACATTCCAGAAGACCAAAGACCTTATTTACACTGCGGCAGAAGCCTGAAATCACATGTAGCTTTTTCACTTTCATAAAATGAGGTGGTGGGGTGCAGCAAATAATATGTATATATATTTTTTATGCATGTGGTAATTGATTGTTGTAGTATGGGACTTGGACCTTTGCCTCCATATGGTGGAAGTGGCGCCAATACAACCCCAACTTCACCAGCAGCACCAGCAACACCAAACCCCACACAAGGAACAGATACACCAGCTAGTCCTGGTACTGAGACAACAGCTGCATCTACACCCACTACTACCACGACTACCACTGCAGGTTCTACAACAACAGGCACAGGAACTGCTCCCTCACAGGCTACCAACCCTCAGCAGGATCTGTTCTCACAGTTTATGGCCAGAATGGTATGTATTTATTATATTTGCTTTCATAAATTACCACTATATTGTCCTGTATTTAAAAAAATGCTGTCAGGACCTCACACTTAACTTGAATTACTAGAAGACTGAACAAGGGATTATATAGAGTGTGTGAAAGGAACTGGTCATGTCATGTTAAACATATAGTAACATTTTGTTTTTAATTTTAGTGATTGCTTAGGCAGAAAAACTTTTTAAGCAGTGATGTGTTAACCAGGTTTCACTGTATAAGTGAAGCATGGCGGTATTTATCAAAATAGCCCATGACCATATCCCGGATGTGCACTGTTTAATTTTGAAACACAGAATTATAAAAGGACAGTATTTTATTGCTCAGTTGTTGTGTGTGTCACAGATTATGCTTTAAATACATATTCATTTACAGCTGAGAACTGTACTCTTCTGGGTTATTATGCGGTGAGTAGTGATAATTCCTGGGATTCTTGACCCTTGAGGATGGGACCTATGGGTTGTCCCAAAACATTTGTAGGAATTACCACTACTCACTGCATAATAACTCAGAAGAGTGCATTTCTCATCTACTTTGTGGTGGAAGCCTGAAATCTTGCATTTACAGCTGCAGTCTATTTCAGTGACTGACAAGCCATTGCAACAGTATGATGTGATTATTGAGTGAGATCATTAACCCAAACTGCAGTCCTATTTTAAGACATGTAGTGGGGGTTTTATTACATTGTATTCAGATAGGCACATTGTTATTTATACAGCCTTCTTTGTTTATATGTATCTTGACTTATAGTGCTATATGTCACAGATTTCCAGCATGTCTGCTCAGAGTGGGGCTAATAATCAACCCCCTGAAGAGAGATACCGTGCTCAGTTGGATCAGCTCACAGCAATGGGATTTGTAAACAGGGATGCAAATCTTCAAGGTAAATTACAGTGGAAATTCTAATCATCATTCCTGTATGTGTCATATTCCTACAAGTATTTTTCATTTTTTCTGGTCCCTATAAATCACCCATATAAACAGAGTATAGTCATATGCGATGCATGGTTCCACAACAAGATGTTCTTTTACACAATAGTTCAGAATTTCTTGGTCTTGACACTTTCCTAGGAGAAAGAATGAAAGTAATGTGATGTATTTTGAATGTACAGTAGCAGTTACCACCCCATACTGGTAGGTATCATTGCAGCTGTAATGATACTGCCAGATCTCAACTAAGTGAGGAGAGGTGAGGTGTAGATCAAGTTGTTAACAATGGTCTGCGGTTTTTAATAGTAGTGTCGCACATTTTCATATTCATTTTGCCATCCTGAGTTTGGCATTAACAGTTATGTAATTGGTGTTATTTGGATCTGGGATATTGTAGTTAGTGTAGTAATTAGGCTACAGGCTGGATTGTCTGGAGTTTGAATCCTGACAGGGGCTAGAGACTTTTTTCTTCTCCACAATGTCCAGGGTGGTGCTGGGGCACACGCATCCTGCTGTTGAGTCAGTACCGGGGCTCTTTTCCCAGGGGTAGAACATCAAGGGTATGAGGCTGAGCACCTCCATTTGGTGTTGAGGTTTGGAATGGGTGAAACTAACCTCCACTCACCTTCTTTGCCTTCGTGGTGTGTCTAGGGACAGCTTCAGCTTTTAGTTTATGTGACTAGGGTTATTGTTCATGTTATTAACTTCTTACCAGGGTGGGTATATACTGTATTAATCCATAAGACAACCCCCCAAGAAATAAAGTGTCTGCTCAGGAAAAATATTTTACTATTAATTTCGTACCCAAAATACACAAAGTGTGTCAGATTCTGTGTGCAAGCATATCATCATCAATCCCATTCAATGCACTGGATGTACAGCATTTCTTAAAAACCTTCATAGTCACATCTGGTGAGATGTGCTGCCATGCCATTGTGATCCACACTGACTAAATACTACGTTTATATTTCTTGGTTTATAAACTTACTTGAACCCTTGAAGATTCACATTTCTCCACAGATGGTGTTAGGAATTGAAATACATGTGTCTGGATTTTGTGTCATGTCTGTGGTCTGATCAGTTTTGAGTTCATGACTCTTTTTATGGTTTTTGTTTTGTGATTTGATCCAGTTTTTATTTTTGGGCCTTGTAGTTAATATTTAATTCTTCAATAGCCATTTTCCCATTACTACCATAGGACTAGATCTGTTCTCAGGTACATATCTTAACAAGTTACTGTTTCTGTAGTGCTGAGTTATTGAGAATAATTCAGTCTTAGGGGTCCACCAGGTTAGGTACTTTTTGCCTGAAAATGGAAATGGAGCCAGCTTCTGAAACATTGTGCTTCTTTAAAAAATCGTACATTGGACAAAGTGCCAAAAAAAAAAAAGAAGAAGAATATGTCATTTAACTTCCATCCTCTTCTTTTCTCTCTTTTGGATTTCTTGACCCTTGAAGCTGGGACAGATAGGTTGTCCCAAAATGTCAGTGTGGAATTACCTTCTCTCTACTGCATAATATTTTGGAAGAGTGCAGATCTCACATGATGATTTGGCAATGCAGGCCTTTGTTCGGCTCTGCATGGTCTGGTTCATAGCAATCCATTTTGGCGCAGTCTGTTTCGGTGTTTTATATGCAAATTTAAGACAACTTTGCATATTTAAGTGCCAAATTTAAGGAAAAAACCTGGTCTTGCATTAAGAGTAAATACAGTAAATTTTGTTGCATAGTTTATGAAAACATATTATTTGAACAGAAAACATAAATTTATGAACTAACAGCATTTTGTGGAAAATAAATCAGAGATTATGCAGCATGTCTTAAATAGTACAGTAAATTTTCTTGTTGCCTTAATTACTTACCTACTCACTCACTCACTCACTCATTCATTCATTCATTCATTCATTCATTCATTCATTCTCTCCATGCAGCGGAGTCCTTCTTGAGAAGCTAACCAGTTCTCAGCTAGTCCAGAAATGACCCACATTTTATGGAACCCGAAGGTTCATTACTGCATTCACAAGTCCCTGCCACCTGCCCTTATCATGAGCCAACTTGATCCAGTCTATGGCCCCCCCCCCCCCCCCCCCACTTCCCCCAGCCCCTTTTTATTTTTCCCCCCTATCCCCGGCTTCCCCAAGGTGCCCTTTTTCCCCCCTTCCCCCCCCCCAACCCCACTATTTACCCCCCCCC
>Ga0123354_10000382_pt1 | contig 42285 bp, 38 predicted proteins | sample TergutLab28metaG_2_FD_97872 | JGI IMG/M metagenome (GOLD analysis project Ga0123354, IMG submission 97872) | Labiotermes labralis P4 segment gut microbial communities from Petit-Saut dam, French Guiana - Lab288 P4 | ecosystem: Host-associated > Arthropoda: Insects > Digestive system > Gut ... | reverse complement strand
TAGGAAAAATTACTTTTGTTGTTGAACGTGAAAGCATTTTTTCTATTTCAGTTTGACATTGTTTTAGTGTTTCTGCTAATTCCATACATTATAAAATTGAAACCTATATTTCTTTTGTTTTAATGTATTGTAAACACGCTCATAAGGATAAGAACGTGTTCTTTTGGGCGATACCCACTTAGAAACAGCAAATGATGATTTACCGTCTTTCAGAAGAAAAAATGAAGAAATCTTATTGATATTGAACTTATTGAGTTCAATGGTTTGTAAATCTTCCGACAAAAGTATTTTGTACTTAATTCCCGTTATTTTACCTTTAATATCCATTTTCTAATTTCTATTTTTCAGTCTTACTGCTTGCATACAACTCAACAAATCCTCGGCAACTGATCTCCCGCCAACATCGAAACAACCCGATGATTTCCGTATATTGTTTTCAATTTGACTAACGCCTTGCCTTGCGTAGCCACCTTTCCGATATGCCTTGCATTTTTCCCCTCCGGATACTTCCGCAGGATTGAAATGGCTTGGTCGGCATATTCTTCAGGTAAAATAACCAATACTATTCCTTCATTTGCTATAAATAAAGGATCAATCCCCAAAATTTCCGAAGCTGCATTAACCGGTTCGGGAACCGGAAGCAAAGCTTCTTCTATTTCTATTTCCACTTTTGCCGATTGGGCAATTTCATTCAATGTAGTGCCAACGCCGCCTCGCGTTGGATCGCGCAATACATGTATATCATTTATTTCCCGAACTATACTCGTACACATTTTATTCAACGAGGCTGTGTCGCTCTTCAGTTCCGTTTCAAATCCGAGACTTTCTCTTGCCGACAAAACAGCGATTCCGTGTACCCCGATATTTCCCGAACAAATTACAACATCGCCCGGTTGCGCTTTCGCCGGAGAAATATAAACCCCGTTGGGAACAATTCCGATTCCGGTTGTATTAATGAAAATTTTATCGCACTTACCGCGTTCCACCACTTTGGTATCTCCGGCAATAATCCAAATACCGGCAGTAAGAGCCGCCATCGACATCGAGTTAACAATTTGCTTTAAGTCATCTATCGGGAGCCCTTCTTCCAAAATATATCCAACCGTCAGGTATTTAGGTTCGGCTCCGCAACAAGCCAAATCGTTTATTGTTCCATTAATCGCCAAATCGCCGATATTTCCTCCCGGAAAAAAAATCGGATCGACGACAAAAGAATCGGTAGTGCAGGCAAGCCTTCCCGGTTCGACCGGAAAAACGCATCCATCGTGATTCTGTTCTAATAAAGAATTATTAAACGCAGGATAAATAATATCGTTTATCAGCCTGTGCGACAAGCGTCCTCCGCTTCCATGTCCAAGCAGGATGCGGTCGAAATCAACATTCGATACGGGACAACCGATTTCCATTTACATAACTGTTTGATAAGTGTAATATGCAGCGCATACGCCTTCTTCCGAAACCATGGGAGCGCCCAACGGATGAGCGGGATTACAAATAGAACCGAAATTGATGCAATCCCCCGGTTGACGATTTCCTTTCATAATTTCTCCGGCAATACATCCTATGTCTTTTTTCTCTTTTTCGTTTTTTGCTTGCAATGAAATATTTTCCGAAATCGGAAATTTGATTGCTGCATCAAAGCCGGCATATTCTTCTCTCAGTGAAAATCCTCCGGCAGGAAAATATCCGATGCCTCTCCATTCCCGACCACCCGGTTCTAAAAATGTTTCCATCAAACGAATTGCTTCCTTGTTTCCTGCTTCTTGAACAGCTCTTTTATAGGCATTTTCGACTTTTGCTTCGCCTTTTTCCAATTGAAGAATGCATTTATAAATCCCATACAGTATATCAGCCGGTTCAAATCCGGTCACAATCATCGGTTTTCGGTAGTCGGCGGCTAAACGGTGATAGGCTTTGTATCCGGATATGGCACATACATGACCGGCTGTCAGAAAGCCATCGATCCGGTTATCGGGCTGACTCAATATCATTTCGATAGCCGGAGGCACCGCAAAAAATGAACAAAACAGGGAAAAGTTTTTTAAGCCTCTTCTTATCGCTTCTTTCAGTGCCATGAGATGGACGGGAATCGTAGTTTCGAATCCGACGGCAAAAAATACAATTTCTTTTTCGGGATTTACGCCGGCAAGTTCCACTGCATCCAATGGCGAATAAAGGATTCGAACATCAGCGCCTTGCGCTTTCGCTTGCAATAAATCGGAACGACTTCCCGGAACGCGAATCATATCGCCGAAAGAGGTGAAAATCACACCGGGTTTCTTTGCTATGGTGATGGCACGATCGATTATTTCTTCGGGAGTTACACAAACCGGACAACCGGGACCGTGCAACAGCCGGATTGCCGACGGAAGCATTTCTTCAATCCGATTACGGGCAATTGAGTGTGTCTGTCCTCCGCAGATTTCCATAATGTTCCATGGATGGAGCGTTTCCCTTTGAATCGCACGAACCAGCGTTTGAATACGATCTTTATTCCGATAATCATCCAAGTATTGCATATTTACGAATCATCAGCAAGTGAGCGGGATATAGTTTCGATGTCGGCTAAAGTTTGCTTCGCTTCTTCCTCATCAATCTTGGTTATAGCCATCCCCGCATGAGCTAAAATATAGTCGCCCGGCGAGACGTCTAACCATTGCACGCAAATGGATTTTATGACGCCTCCAAAATCTGCTTTTGCCATTTTTAATTCGGAAATAGAAGCGTCAATAGTCAAAATCTTTCCCGGAACCGCTAAACACATGATTAAGATTTTTATTCAGATAATTTCTGCCAAATATAAGAAAAAAATTTTTATATCCAAAATGATACAATACACTCTTGCTATTTATGTCCGTTACTGCTCCCGGAAGTTTGAAATGTTGTTTTCTTTCAGAGCAACTTGCAATTTCAGTTCATACCAGCCGGCGATATTTCGACTGTTGTTTTTATTTTCCGATATTCCGAAGCTGATTAATTCTTTGGCTTCTTGCAATTTATTTTCCTTAATCAGCTGCTCTGCCAATTCTTTTCTGAACGATTCTATTTGCAGGTTTCCTTGAATAACAGCCCATGCCCGATCCGGCTGTTGGTTATTCCGGTAAAAATCAATTTTACGTTGCAATATGGTTTCCGCTTCCCACGAACTTTTGTCTTTCACTTCTTGAAGCAATTTATCTTGCAATATAATAAAATCATTGGAATCGACCTTGATTGATAATTTCATAAACAATTCGCTGAAACCGGAATACATTCCGGTCTTTTTGTATTTCGATTTCACTATTTCCGAACGGCAGTATGCAAACAATGCCTTATAATCGGCTCCTTGCCCGGAGAGAATTTTGTTTAAAATTTGAAAAGGTCGTTCCTGATAGCTCACGTCAATACGATCATTGACAGCGCTATCTTGTTTTTCATTCCAGGAGGCGTATTCTTCAATGCAGGCTTTGCATATCAAAACGGCTTCATCCGGATTGTTTTGGTCGGCATAATTTTGCGCTTTATCGAGCCACCGATCTAATGCATCTATTTCCAAATAATCAGCATCGTCCCCGCTATCTTCATATTCAAACTGAACAGATTCTAACGCTTCCCTGATTTTCAACGAGTAATCGATGGTCTCTCTATGATTTGATGTATCACTTACCGTATGATTTGACGTATAATTTACCTCATGATTTGACGTATGGTTTACCGCATCATGATTTGACGTATGATTTACCTTATGGGCAAATTCCGACATAATAATATTTCTCAATCCCAGATTATTTCGAACCAGCACGGCTATAAAATCGCACAACTCTTCTTGAGACAAATTTTTCAATATGCCGGCAACGTTAATTTCATTGTCGCTGTGGTTATTGTTTTTCTTGTTTTCGGCTATACGATGTTCTATGGCTTCTTTAACCATAGAAATGTGTTTACATGGATAATAATCACTTGGACAGGTACAAGAATAATCATGCGCTTTCTTTCCGTCGGTTCTCATTTTGATCTCATAAACACCATAATTCCCTTGATACTTTGCTTTCCATACTTTGGGGGAAATTTCTTCCAACTCAATTATCCCCGTTTTACTATGATTATTTGGCATAAAAAATCTCTGTTAATGTTTTCTTCTATTTTGCAAAGTTAATACATTTTATCAAACTGTGGAATACACATGAATAAAACTGAGTATTATTCTATTTTTTTTATTATTTGCACACCTTTCCTTTCTATCTCAACATGGCAATAGAAAAACATTTTTTGCCAATGAATAGAACGCGAACGACCTGTGTGATACCCCTAAACTTTTATCTCATCAATGAAATTATTAAAATGAACACAATTATGACCTTTTAATATACAAATAGTTCAAAATTTCCAATTTTACTTTCTTATTGTATTCTATATAAAGCCTGTACCAGGGCTATACCAACGCCGTATAAAAACCGTACACGGCACGCTCTTTCGGGTTTGACATTTTGATATATTATATTTGTTTCATTCCCGTATCAAGGTAACCGAAAATTCACTACTTTTGCAGGAAATTTTTTCTAATGGTACGGAGTTTTTTCAAGCCTTTCACGGTGCTTATAATCATTACTGTAGCCCTCACTTTCGTGCAAGTGATTGCCGATTTGTCGTTGCCGAATTATATGGCGCACATTGTCAACGACGGAATCACCAAACACGATATTCCGTTTATTCTCCGAATGGGAGGAATTATGTTGATTATAGCCTTGGGAGGAATCAGTTGCGCAATTTCCGCAGGATTTCTTGCTTCCCGTATCGCTTTGGGTATCGGGAAAAATATCAGAATTGCTTTATTTTCACGTACCATTTATTTTTCACTTTCTGATTTTGACCGCGTCGGCGTTTCTTCTTTGATTACCCGCACGACCAATGATGTTACGCAGATTCAAAACACCACCTTTATGATGCTCCGTATGTTGCTGCGTTCTCCGTTAATGTGTATCGGCGCCGTAATCATGGCTGTCAGCAAAGATAAAGCGCTTTCAATCATTTTGTTGTTAATTTTGCCGGCTATGATTGTCTTCATTTTTCTCATAAGCAAAAAAGCCATGCCTTTCTTTCGTTCTATTCAGAAAAAAATCGATGCCATTAATCTCGTGTTGCGCGAAAATTTAGTGGGAATACGCATTATCAGGGCTTTCAGTCGGGTAAGTTATGAAAAACGACGGTTTGCGAAAGCCGCCGGAGACTTGGCTATGACTGCCACACGGGTAGGTCGTTTGATGGCGGTGCTCGACCCTATCATGATTATTGCAATGAACGGATTATCCATTGTCATCATTTGGCTTGCATCATTCCGCATCGATGCCGGCAATTTGGAAATCGGTGACATGCTCGCGTTTATTCAATACGCCACTCAAATTCTCATGTCACTGATGATGATGACCATGATGTTTATCGCTCTTCCAAGAGCCTTTGTTTCAATCGAACGAATCAATCAAGTTTTAACAATGGAACCCAAGATATCCGATCCCGAAATACCGAAATTAATATCCGAAACGAAAGCTCGGTTGACCTTCCGGCAGGTAACTTTTCGTTTCGATCAGGCAGAAAATCCGGCTGTCAATAATGTCTCATTTTCGGCACAATCGGGAGAAACGCTTGCTGTTATCGGCGGTACCGGTTCGGGGAAATCGGCGCTGGTTAATTTGATTCTTCGTTACTACGACGTGGAAAGCGGTGAAATCCGGCTCAACGGTATCGACATCCGATCCATTACTCAGGAAGATTTACGCAGCCGCATCGGCTATGTTCCGCAAACCTCTATTCTGTTTTCCGGTACAATCGAAAGCAACATACGGATGGGGAAACCGGATGCGACGGATGAAGAAATTCGACGAGCTTGCCGAATTGCGCAAGCCTCATCTTTTATCGAACAAATGCCCGATAGGTATCAATCGGCTGTTTCACAAGCCGGCGCCAATCTTTCGGGAGGACAGAAACAACGATTGTCTATTGCTCGGGCGCTGGTAGAAAAAAGAGAAATTTATATTTTCGACGATAGTTTTTCGGCTTTGGATTTTAAGACTGACGCCCAACTGCGCGCTGCCCTGAAAATTGAGACCAAAGAAGCTATTGTTATTATTGTCGCTCAACGGATAAGCAGTATATTGAATGCCGACCGTATTCTTGTAATGGACAAAGGAGCTGTTGTTGCAACGGGTACACATGCATATCTCCTTAAATCAAGTCCTTTGTACCGGGAAATAGTGTTATCGCAAGTATCGGAAAAAGAAATCGGTTAATATGGCAACAAATGATAATTCACGACAACCCGATATTAGACCTGCAAGTCTGAGACGAGGTCCCGGACCAAACAGAGGAAAACCTCTCCCCACCGAAAAATCGAAAGATTTCAAAGGGACGCTGATAAAATTGCTTGCCTATTTGAAACCTCAGTACAAAGGTTTAATTGCCGTTTTTTTATTTATGATTCTCAGTACGACATTCAGCATTATTGGTCCGAAAGTGATGGGATTGGCTGTCGATAAACTGTTTGAGGGAGTGATGGGCAGAATTAATCACCTTTCGAATGTGTTAATCGATTATCGGTATATAGCAAAAATCCTGCTGATTCTCTCCGGATTATATTTGCTGAGCGCTTTATTTTCCTATCTTCAGGCATATCTGATGGCGGGCATTTCTCAGCAAATTATCCTGCGAATGCGGAACGACGTCAGCGAAAAATTACATCATCTTCCGCTTAAATATATCGACAGTAAAACACATGGCGAAATCTTGAGTCGGGTAACCAACGATATTGATAACATCAGCAATATGTTTCAACAAAACCTGGTTCAACTGACCACTTCTTTTTTCATTCTGATCGGAATAACAGTCATGATGCTGATTATCAGTCCACTGTTAAGCTTAGTTTCTTTCATAACCTTGTCGATCAGCCTATTCATCGCATCTTTCATTACAAAACGTTCCCAGAAATACTTTATCGGTCAACAACGCGTATTAGGTCAATTAAACGGGCATGTCGAAGAGTTCTACAGCGGATACACTGTTGTTAAAGCATTTAATTATGAGAAGGAAACGATTACCGGCTTTGATAAAATCAATACCGAATTATATTCCGTCGGATGGAAAGCGCAATTTATGTCGAGCATTATATTCCCTCTGCTGAATTTTGTCAGTAATCTGACTTTTGTGGGAATCTGCCTGTTGGGAGGCTATATGACAGCCGTCGGAAGAATCTCGCTGGGTTCTGTTCAGGCATTTCTCAGTTATTCGCGGCAATTCAATCATCCGGTCATGCAGGCGGCAAGCATTGTGAATGTGCTCCAAGCAACAATTGCCGCTGCCGAACGCGTATTCGAGATATTGGAAGAACCCGAAGAAATTCCCGATCCCCTGCATCCCAAACATATTGAACAACCGCAGGGGGATGTACGCTTCGATCGGATTAAGTTTCGTTACGTGCCGGATGTTCCGTTAATAGAAAATATCAGTCTGGAAGCCAAACCCGGCAGGATTATTGCTATCGTCGGACCGACGGGTGCGGGAAAAACTACGCTGGTTAACCTGTTAATGCGTTTCTATGAATTAGATGCCGGCAGTATCACTATTGACAATGTCAACATTACGGAAATGACCCGAAAAGAGCTTCATCTCCTTTTCGGCATGGTGCTTCAGGATACTTGGTTGTTCAATGGCAGCATCCGCGATAACATTGCCTACGGAAAAGAAGGCGCTTCGAACGAAGAAATTGTTCGAGCTTCTCAAATGACCCTTGCAGACGATTTTATCCGCACATTACCCGATGGCTATAATACGATCATCAATGAAGAAGGAAGTAATATCTCGCAGGGTCAAAAACAGTTACTGACCATAGCGAGAGCAGTGTTGGCAAATCCCCGCATTCTGATTTTAGACGAGGCTACCAGTTCGGTGGATACGCGTACGGAAATAATGATCCAACAAGCTATGAACCTGTTGATGTCCGGTAGAACCTGTTTTGTGATTGCCCACCGATTATCTACCATTCGCGATGCCGACTGTATCTTGGTGATGAACGAGGGCAGCATCGTTGAACAGGGAACTCACCGGGAACTTCTGACGAAAAACGGATTTTATGCCCAACTTTATAACAGCCAGTTTGAGACACAATTTCAACAGTGAAATGTCATTTTTAGGATGATTCCGGTGTAAATTTGATATCATATCACCTGCATTTTTTATCTTTGTACTCACAATTTTTGATGTTAAATATGTCAATCCGTTCATTATCCGTTTTTTTACTTGCTTTTTGGTTATTTGATGGAAATGCACAACAGACGCCATCGGAAATAAAATACAAGACCTGGGATATTCATGCGTTGCGATATTATCCTTTTGCACTGCCTGCAGATTCTTTTATGAAACAAGTCATTGATCGAAGACATATTTCAGCGGGAGATTCTTCTGCTTGGCACTATGAGAAAACAGCGGTGGATTTGGCGATGAACAAACAGTTTCTTGCCGATGAAATTAACCGATCGACAACTAACCAAAATTTGATTTATAAACATATTTTATTACCCTATAATACTTGGCTCAACTACGCTCGTCCCGTCCGGGAAGATTCGCCGTATTTGAATTTAGCTTTGTTTTTATCGGAACGCAACATCAAAGAAAACGGGCAAATTCGTTTTTCCGCTCAAAGTCCGTTGAAAATGGTTGGAGCCGAAAATATCCGGTATGTTTTGGATGAATGGCTGGGAGATATCGATATTTGGAAAGAACGAAACGAAGTCCTGTTTTCATCGGTCAAAAGCCCGTTGGCAAAAGATGCCGAAAAGACTTACCGGTATTTTTTTTCTTCCCGCACCGAAACCGACAGTATCCCGGTTTATGAAATTGTCTTTTTCTCTCAAAAGCTTACAGAAAAAGCATTTGAAGGGTATTTATATATTTCTGTAAACGATTTGTCTCCGGTGAAAGCAGTTTTCACTTTAAATCCTTTGATGAATAAAAAGCCGGCAAAATCGGTTCTGTTTATTCAAACTCCCTCAAAGAAAGAAACGTTGCTTACTATCGGAAGCGACGTTGACGCAGGCTTACAGGTTGAACAAGTCCAGACTAAGGAGCATCAACCCGGAGATTCAATTCCGCCGGATTACCTGAATCCTGCTCAAAAAGAAATTTCCGGACTTATCGAAGAAGCAGAACGTACGCGCGCTTTTTCTAATCTGCAAAACGGACTTTCGCTTTTGTTGACCGATCATATCGGCGTTTTCCGGAATAATTTCAATTTAGGACCTGTCTCCCAAATGATCAGCTACAATTCTATGGAAGGAATTCGCTTGCGGCTGGGAGGATTTTCTTCGCTAAAACACGGTGAATATCCGGCTGTCGGTGGATATCTTGCTTATGGAACAAAAGATGAACGATGGAAGTATCGTGGAGATATTGTTTATGCTCCTCACACGACAGATCGATTCCGGCTGACTTACGTGAATGATTTGAATATCCCCGGACAAGATTGCTTGGAAGATAAGCGTGATCGCATTTTCTATTCTTTATACCAGTCGCGTACGATGAATATGTCGCTGCAAAAAATCGGACAATTGAGTTATGAAACAGACCGCTTCCGCCGATTTTCTTTGAAACTGAATGTTAAACATACCTACGACCAACCCCTTGGAATTGTTAAATATGAAACGGTGAATAACGAGATATGTACAACGATTAACAATATTACTACTTCGGAAATTGGGGTTTCATTTCGATTTTCACCTAACGAAAAGTATCTGCTCATCAAAGGCAAACGGATTGTTTTCCGATCTCCCGACGTGGATTTTCAATTGAATCATCGGATTGGCGTCAAGGGGATTCTCGGATCGGATTTTAACTATCATATTACGGATGCCTCTCTTTCCAAGTCTTTCTGTTTTCCCTTAAATTCAGGCTCTTTTGATGTCAGGCTTTCAGGAGGAAAAGTTTGGAATTCGGTTCCTTTTCCTTTGTTGTTTATCCCGACCGGAAATCAAAGTTATATTTTTGAGGCGGATGATTATAATTTGATGCGTTTCTATGAATATATTACCGATCGCTTCATCGCGGGAAATACGGATATACAATTGAATTGGTCGCCGATTAAACTGCTTTTCCCGAAAAGTTCAATGAAAATGCACGGAGGGATTAAAGCTATATACGGACCTCTATCCGACAAGAACAATCCGCAATTGCATCACGAGCTGTTTGTTTTTAATAACGGTGTCGAAGCCTTAGGGGAAAAACCCTACGCAGAGGCTCATATCGGATTATCCGGCATTCTGAATTATTTGCGGATCGATTATGTTTATCGTTTAACTTATGGAAACAAAGGTTCGTTGTTTGTTTCAACGGCTCTTGGTTTTTAAATATTCCTTGCAATATTTACCTTTTCAAGAAAACTTGTCAGTTGTCACTATCAAGCGTTTTTCTCCTTTCGAACAAATTCATCCAATGATTAAAGTCTTTCCGAAAGAGAATACCGATTCCCTGTGTCATTTCGGGAGTAATGCTGTAGTAATTCCGGAAATTGTAGTGATTAAATCCTTTCAGGCGGATATCGCCGGTTTTTGTCAGTTTATATTCCAAATCGAAATCGCCGATTAAAGGAAAGTCATTGGGATTCTGGGTATAAGGGTTATTGACATAGCCGAAATTTCCGTTAATGAGTAATCGTTTATTCAACAATTGACTGGATAGCAACAACTCAAATTCCGTACCGGTCTGTGTGCCCGAATTTGATTGATGAAACATGGTACCCACTTGAATATTATCACTCAAAAAACCCAATATGCGGGAAATTTGCCTGGACAGGGTAGAGGTGAGATACGACCAGTTGGCATTGATCGCTGCATTATTGTCTCTCATATTTTCGGGCGGAGTATAAAAACGGTTGAGAACAAGAAGATAGACAATCTGGCGGTTCATCATGTCATCGGTGCGGATATAACTTTTTACTTCACGAACCAACTCGTCGGTCGATCCGGGCAGATCCAAATCAAAAGCAATAGCCGGTCGATTCATTGGTCCTGTCAACAGCAGGATGCAATTAACCGGAACACTATTTCGAACGCTTCTTTTATTTTCAATCAATCGCGGATCTAAATCTTCAAGGTTGGCATTCACGGTATAAATTGCTTTTATATTTAAATCTGCCGTATAAGGGTCTCCCCGAAAAGCAACCGTACTGCCTTCCTGAATATCAAAATTACGGATGAAAAGCTGTTGGAAACTAAAGTTATACTTCCCGTGTTCAATTACATAATTTCCTCCTACTTTCAAAGGCGTCTTTGTTCCGTATTGAATTTGGAGATTTCCGTCTCCGTAGCCGCTTATCTTGTCGCCTGAAATAGGATCCATAATTATATCGATAGTCGCTTGTTGATTTACGCCCAGCACTAAATTTAAACGAATTTCCGGACCGCTATCAGCGCCGCTTTCACCGGATGTCGTCGCTGTCTGACGATCTTCCGTCGGCTCGATGAGCGGTTTTTTTACCGATACAAACCGGATAAAATCGTAATCTTCCACATCGGGTTCGTCCATGAAATTCATCGTCATTTTGGTATTTTTCGTATTTTGCACGGCAACATCAATGGTAATTTCATCTTCCGTTCCGTAAAGAGTAGCCGTGCCATTCCCGAAAGCAGTACCGTAAAATATGGGATTCAAAGATTTAGTTGCATTGAAGACCATAAAATCGGAATAGGAAACGGTTGCTGAAAAGCGAAAATCCCTGAACAAATTATGTTTTACATAGCCGTTGGCTATGGCTTTATTTCCTTTTTCGTCATAAATACCGACATTTTTAACTTCAATCATATCGGGAAAGCATTTCACCGAATCGGTAAATGTATAGAATGTATTGAGATACCTTATTCCAAAGCGGCAATTTCGAGCGAATACATTCCCTTCAACCGTAGGATTATTCAAATCGCCGAAAAGCCGCAAATGACCCGATAAGTTGCCTGTCAAATCTTGAACTACACCGCCCAAATATTTCCGAAGGAAACGTGCATCGGCGTTATCGGCATCAAAATTAATGGATAATTCTTCTTTAACGGGATAAATAATGCCGTTTACATTTACGTATGTCGAATCGTTTTTTACTACCTCTCCGCGCATCAACACGCCTTGGTTTTCATCGTCCCATGTTCCGATCAGATTCAATTGCCCAAAGTTAACCGAATTAAAAGCAAAGTCGGTTACATTTAAATTTGTCTCCATTTTTCTTGTCCAAAAGATATCTTGCACTTTCACAAAACCGGTTGCTATTCCTCCAAATTCCAAAGCCGGAATATCCAAAGATTGAAAAATATATTCCAAATTCATTCGGTTCAGTTCAATCCTGAGTTCTTCTTCGGGATTGTGCGAAATTACGCCGTTTATTTTAAGAAATTGATCGTTATGAGAGAGTTGTAAATGATCGATTTGAATATTCGACGAATCGATCGTAACCGTTGCCGGACTCAGTTCCCATATCGAATCGTTAAAAATGCACCGTGTCTGTTGAACTTTCGTTTCTATCCGAACGGGTGAAAGCTTATCTTCTTTTGAAAATACAGTTGCCAATTTCAAATCGCCCCTGTATTTCGAAGAACCGTTTCCCCAATGAAATAAGGTATTAAGTTGGTCATTCGCCGCATCCGTTCGAATGTTGAATAGCGTTTTCGAACTTTTCTTTTGCAAACTGATTCCCGACAGATTGGCATAAGCCGCTTTTTCTGAAGAAGTAAATAACAGTCTGAGCGAATCGATTTTCGATCCGCCGAAGACAGCATGATCGGCGGCAATCCCCAAATGCAGCTCATCTTCGGTGTATCGTCCGGAAATAAACGTTTCTCCCCGAAAAGAAAAAGGTAATTCGAAAAACGAGGAAAAATCTGTCAAATCATTGATTGTTAATCTTACGGAAAAATCGTTTTCTCCTTTGCCTGAATACTTCGGATCCGGTGCAACCAATGAAGGTAAATAACCCGCAATGGTCTGTTTCAAAGCAGGGACAATCGTTTTAAACGAATAGTTTCCCAATATTTCTCCCGAGAAAATTCCGGAGTTAATGCGGAGACGCTTTTCCTGATCGGTTGAGGTTGAAGCAATTTGAAGATTATCTAATAAATAATTTCCCTTATCTGTCGAAAATCGCAAGTTGTTCAATGAAACAACCCCGATAAAATTATCGGGACTATTGCCTATTAAGTCGGCATCCAATTCAAAAGACAACAACGGGTGCTTATATTTTTTTGAAAGATTCAATTTATCCAATTGTAAATCGGTGAATTTTGATCGAAAGTCGAATTTTGAATTTTTACCGTTGAAAACCCAAAGACCTTCCGCTGAAACCTGTCCTTCCGGGCTGTTGAGATTCAGTTTGCCGTTAAAACTTTGCGGCGAAAAATCGCCGTTCATGGTTATATTTCGGTAAGTATAACCTTTGTAAACAATCTTAGCCAGACTTCCGTTAATGGAGCCGACAAACTTTTGATCCGAATTTTGCTTTGCGTCTAATTGAATATCGAATGCCAAATCTCCATAATTCGAATTATTTAAGAGCTTTTCCAAATTCAGACTTTCGGAAGCTGCTTGCCCTTTTATAAAACGGGTTCCGTTTTTACCGAACATAAGATTCGTCTTGATGGTTCCTATGTCGGTATTTAAAATACCCCAAGCACTTAAATCGTTATACGAACCGTTTATATTACCTTCAAAATGAATATTTTGAATTTGCTTGACCGATGAAGGCAATTCAATTGGCTGAAGGGAAAGATTATTTACTAATCGTTCGATTCCTTCGGGAGTAAAAGACGAATTGGAAATATTCCCGCGAATATAAAAAAGGTCTTTATTGGTCCGAAAAATATTCCGCATTTCAGCATTGGCAATAATCATTACGCGATCATTAAACCGAAAGGAGAAATTATTGATTGTCAGATCATTTCCGTTTCCGAAGAAATCGCCATCGAGGTTTACCGGATCATTAAAATGAGAAAGTTCGGGAATAAATGCGCTTAGTTCTTTCGGATAAATGGAGGATGTATTCAATTTAAATCCGAAACTGACGGATGCACTCTTGTCTTCGTCGGAGCCCGACAAGTCATAATTAGCGATAATATCCGTAAACAGTAAAATACTTTTATCTAATTCAATTGTTAACCGGTCGATTTTAGCTGTTTTTTCATCGGCGATCAATTGAAAATATCCATTTTTCATTCGCAAGCCCGATTGTTCTCTGAAACTCAATTTATCGAATTGAAGGGCAAATTCCCGATTATTCAGATTATCAATAATAAATTTAGAAGAAATGTCGGTGAATACAAGTTGATTAGGGTTGAATTTGCCGGGTGTTGCCGCTTTATTTTTTACCCGGTAGGAAAAACTCCCCGAACGCAAACTCACATTTTTGATTTGCAAATCAATCGACGGATTTGTTGTGGTTGTATCGCGTTTGGCAAAAGCGTCGATAATGTATTGTATATTTAACGGTGATTTATCGTTTTCTTTACTCAAATTGAACTTGAATGTAAACAATTGAACAGAGTCGAATCGCCATTTTTTTTGTAAAAAAGGAATAAATTCAAAACCCGCGGCAACTCGTTTTGCCCGGAACAAAACCTCGCCCGATAAATCTTCCAAATAAACATCTTTGAGAATTATTTTATTGAACAGTCCATATTCAATACGCCCGATATGCATTTTCGTTTGCAGTTTTTTCGTGAGATACGAAGTGATTTGATTAGATGCTTTTTCTTGAAAATAAGGGAATTGCAATAAGGCTGCCGGTACTGCATAAATACCTGCCGCGATAATAATAACCCCGAAAACTATCCCCCTTAAAATTTTCATTTACTTAAAATACAACTAAAACGAATCGGACTATTTGCCGGTCTGTTTATATATTTCATAACCAACTTTTCGCACACAAAGATACAAAGTCATTTGCGTTTTCCTAAATATTTTCCGACATTTGTACGATTTTTAAAGAATTTTTCAATATATGAATATCACGATTTTAGGGATCGAATCTTCTTGCGACGACACTTCGGCGGCAGTCATTCGAAACGGCGTTATGTTGTCGAATATCATTGCAGGGCAAAAAGTACATGAAGCATACGGAGGTGTAGTTCCCGAATTAGCTTCCCGCGCTCATCTGCAAAACATTATACCAGTAGTACACGAAGCGCTGAAAAAAGCTGAAATCAATAAAAACAACCTGTCGGCAGTTGCATTCACACGAGGCCCCGGATTGTTGGGTTCGCTTCTGGTGGGAACATCGTTTGCAAAAGGATTAGCCATCGCTTTGCAAACGCCTTTAATCGAAGTCAATCATTTGCAGGCGCACGTACTGGCGCATTTCATCAAGGAAAACGAATCGGACGATCGACATCCCCGTTTCCCGTTTCTTTGCCTGCTGGTTTCGGGCGGAAATTCTCAAATCATTTTGGTTAACGATTGGAATGAAATGAAAGTGATCGGGCAAACCATCGACGACGCTGCGGGAGAAGCATTCGATAAATGCGCCAAAGTTATGGGCTTACCTTATCCGGGTGGTCCGGTTGTGGATCGATTGGCTAAAGAAGGCAATCCCGAAGCATTTCGATTAAGCAAACCGAATATTTCGGATTACAATTACAGTTTCAGCGGATTGAAAACTTCTTTCTTATACCTCCTTCGCGATGAGTTACAAAAGAATCCCGACTTTATCGAACAACATCGAGCCGATTTATGTGCGGTTCTTCAGTCTTCGATTGTTGATATTTTAATGCTGAAATTGCGTAAAGCTTCCGTAGATTTCAATATAAAAGAAATAGCCGTTGCGGGAGGAGTCTCGGCTAATTCCGGTTTGCGTAAAGCTTTTGAAGAACATGCCGATACTTACGGATGGAAAATTCACATCCCTTCATTCGCTTTTACGACCGACAATGCTGCAATGATTGCCATGAGCGGCTATTTCAAGTTTTTAAATAGCGAATTTGCACCTATGGATTGCGTCCCTTTTTCAAGAACAACAATATAACCGTTTTTTGGGATTAAGTATGTATAACATTTATTTTTATCTGATAACGGGCATCTTCATCCTGAGTTTCGCGTGGTCTCAGATTCTGTCTTGGTTGAATCGAAAAAGGATGAGCCCGGTGTTGCCCGATGAACTAAAAGGTATCTATCCTCCGGAAGAATATGCCCGGCAGCAAGAATATCAACGAGTAAACAGTCGTTTCGGTTTCATTTCCGGTGGATTTTCATTCGTGCTTATGCTTGTTATATTATTGACCGGATTTTTGGGGTGGTTCGACAACTATCTGCGAGGCTATACCTCTCATTTTCTTGTTTTACCGTTGATTTTCTTTGGAGTTTTAATGATAGCCAACGAGATAATCAGCCTTCCTTTCGATTGGTATGCCACTTTTACGATCGAGGAGCGATTCGGGTTCAATAAATCGACTCGGAAACTGTTCCTCATCGATTGGTTGAAAGGCATCGCATTGACCCTGCTGCTCGGCGGAATCATTTTATCGGCTGTTTTGTTGATTTATCACTATACTTTGGAAGAGTTCTGGTTATTGGCATGGATAGTCGTTTCGGGATTTTCCTTGATTATGACCTTCTTTTACTCGGAATGGATTGTTCCTATATTCAACAAACAAACACCTTTGGAAGAAGGTGAGTTGCGAAATGCCATCGAATCTTTTGCCCGAAGAGCAGGGTTTCGGTTGACAAATATTTATGTCATGGACGGATCCAAACGGTCAACCAAAGCCAATGCGTATTTCACCGGATTCGGAAGGAAAAAACGCATCGTTTTGTTTGATACGTTGATAAATGACCTGAATACGGAAGAAATTGTCGCTGTGTTAGCACATGAAACAGGACATTACAAAAAGAAACACATGATTTACGCTCTGTTGCTTTCGGTATTGACAACCGGAGTTATTTTCTATATTTTATCGTTGTTTTTGGGAAACATCCGTTTGGCGGAAGCTTTGGGCGGAACGTTTGCGTCATTTCATTTGGGAATCATCGGGTTTTCTTTTCTTTTTGCTCCTATTTCGGAAGTATTGGGATTGGCAATCAATTACATTTCCCGCAAAAACGAATACGAAGCCGACGCCTATGCCAGGCAATACGATTTAGGGGAAGCGCTTATCTCGGCATTGAAAAAAATTTCGGTTCAATCGCTGAGTAATCTCAATCCGCATCCCTTGGTCGTATTTTGGTATCACTCCCATCCGACGCTTTTGCAACGGATCAGGCGAATAAAGGGTTAAAAAAAATAATATGGAAAATAGCCCCTGCGAACGATGTTACAAACTGTCTCCGAAATCTTCATGGAACTTAGCCATCAATTTTTCGGGCCAATCGGATACCGGCAATAGCCTTCCCATAAAAAAGCGCAATACCGGAGGCTCGTAAACAAATTTTAATCCACCGATCAATTCACGATTATCTTTTAGCCATGTTAAACGGTCAAGCACATACATAATTTGCGATAAGGTAAAAACCCTGCGCGGCACAGCTAAACGCAACAATTCCATATCGGCAAAAGTTTCGTTGCCGTATTCATCGCGTTGGTTGGATATAGACCCCCGTTCCATGCCTCTTACACCCGAAATGAGAAAAAATGCTGCTCCGAGCGATCCTGCGGGATATTGGGATTGAGGTATGTGCGAACATATTTCCATTGCATTGACATGGGCGCCCAATACACCCGGAGGGGTTACCATCGAAATGCCTCTCTTTTCCGCCTCGTTTACTAAATATTCGATAAATGCCGGACTTTGTGATATAACGGTTTCATCTTGTGTTTCGTACAACCCTACCGCCATCGCTTCTATTTCGCGAATCGAAATACCGCCGTAAGTCAAAAATCCTTCATAGAGCGGGACAAGCGCTTCCAGTTCTTTGTAAATGCTTTCGTCGTTCGTACAAATACCTCCGCCGCGGGAAGAACTTAATTTACGAGCCGAGAAATAAATAATATCGGCAAGACCGGTCATGATTTTAATGATATCGGCAAGCGGCGTGTTTTTAAATTCTTCCTCACGCTGTTTCACCAAGTACGCGTTTTCACCAAGTAAACTCGCATCCAACACTATGCGCAAACCATGCTTGTTTGCGATAGCGCGAACTGCTCGAAAGTTTTCTATCGAGAACGGTTGCCCGCCGATAAGATTGGTTGAGGCTTCCATACGGATATAAGGGATTCTTTCTTTTCCGTGTCTTTGAATATATGCTTCCAATGCCTCCAGGTTCATGTTTCCTTTGAAAGGATGAACCGATTTTATCTTATAAGCTTCAGGATAAAGCAACTCAACAATTTGCCCGCCTTTTTCGGTAATATGCGCCAACGCTGTAGTGAAATGATAGTTCATCGGAATAAGGCTGCCTTTGCGTACGTAAGCGCACGCTAAAATATTTTCGGCTGCCCTCCCTTGATGTGCGGGCAAAAAATATTGCGCATTCAATACATCTTTAACAGCTTTTTGTAATCTTATAAAACTTTGCGAGCCGGCATAAGCGTCGTCTGCTCTCATCATTGCTGCCAACTGATCGTCGCTCATGGCATTTGTGCCGCTATCGGTCAACATATCCAGAAAAATATCTGTTGTTTTTAATCCGAAAGTATTGAAACCGCCTTCGTGCAGCGCTTCCAATCGTCTTTCAATAGGAACCAAGTTCAATTTTTGAACAATACGAGTCTTATGAAGCTCCAATGGGATATTTTCACCCGAGTAGAATTTTACATGCGAATTTGACATAGTGCTATTTTTTTTAGAATTAAGTTGGCGCAAAGGTAATAAAATTTATTAAACTGCGAAATATTATTTTATACGTTCTTTATCCGATTAAATAATTGAACCGTTTCTACAGCTTCCTTTACATCATGAACCCTTAAAATATGTGCGCCTTTGGTCAAAGCGTACATATTTAACGCTGTTGTTCCGTTTAAACTGTCATTGGCTGAAACGCCGAGCGTTTCCCGAATCAGCGTTTTTCGGGAAATGCCGATGACGATGGGCGATTCAAAGATATGAAATTCTTCCAATTTATTCAAAATTTCATAATTTTGCGGTGTTGTTTTGCTGAATCCGATACCGGGATCAATCCATATATCATTCACTCCCATTTGGTGTAATTGATTGATTTTTTCCGCAAAATACAACAGGATTTCCTCCACCGGATTATCATACCGGGTATTTTCCGTCATGGTTTGCGGATTCCCGCGACTATGCATGGCGATATAAGGAACTTGCAAGCGGGCAACCGTGTCGAACATTTGGTTGTCCAATTCGCCGGCGGAAATGTCATTGATAATCGCTACACCCCAATTTTCTACGCACCGGCGCGCTACTTCCGAACGAAAAGTATCTACCGAAACGACGGCATCAGGCATTTCTCTGAACAATATTTTCAAGCCCCGCTCCAATCGACGCATTTCTTCCTCTTCTTCAACAAAAACTGCCGATGGGCGCGAAGAATATCCGCCGACATCTAAGATATCTGCACCTTCATTTTTCATTTGACGGACTTGTTCGGCGATTTCTCTTTCGGTTTGTTTCCGGCTTCCTTCATAAAAAGAATCGGGGGTGATATTCAAAATACCCATGACCAAAGGAGAAGAAAACTCCGTCAGATTTCCTTTTATATTAGCTGTTATTGGAACAATTCGATTATTCATGCTGCAAAAGTAAACATTTTGACGGGAGTTGTCAAACCTATTTTTTATCTTTGCCGATTAATTCCGGTTTTAAAATGAATACGGTCGATTTATACTCTATTTTCTTAAAATATCCGAATGTTACTACCGATAGTCGAAATTGTCCCCCCGACTCCGGTTTTTTTGCATTGAAAGGTGAAAAGTTTGATGGAAATAATTATATCAAGCAGGCATTAAACAACGGCGCTGCTTTTGCAGTCGGTGATCGTGACGATTTACCGCAAGACAGTCGGATTATTCGCGTGGATAATACACTCCGGACTTTGCAGGATTTGGCTCATTATCACCGAAAACAATTGAATCCCCAAATTATCGCCATTACGGGAACAAATGGAAAAACAACAACTAAGGAATTAATTGCCGCTGCCTTATCGACCCGCGGTCCGGTTTTGTTTACCCAAGGAAATATGAATAATCATATCGGAGTCCCTTTGACCCTGCTCCGATTGAAACCCGAACATCGTTTTGCCGTTATTGAAATGGGAGCTAACCATCCGGGCGAGATTCGCGAACTTTGCCAAATAGCCGATCCCTATTTCGGATTGATTACCAATGTGGGAAAAGCGCATCTGGAAGGATTTGGTTCTTTCGAAGGCGTTGTTCGCACCAAAACGGAGTTGTATGATTATATCCGTGAAAAAAAAGGAACAATTTTCGTTAATATAGACAATCCCATTTTGAAAGAACGGAGTGAAAACGCAAACAGAGTTTTTTACGGAACATCTGCCAAAGCTTTTGTTCAGGGCCGAATCATAGATTCGGAGCCTTATTTGGAAATGGAGTGGAAGTATAACTTTTTAGAAATGCACCGGATAAAAACGCAATTGGTGGGCAATTACAATTTCGAGAATGTTTTGGCTGCCATTTGCGTAACGGTATATTTTACTGTAGAGACGGGGTCTGCCGCGTCCCTGCAATTAGATAATGCGATTGCCGGCTATGTGCCTTCGAACAACCGTTCGCAAAGTTTGAAAACCCAAAGAAACCGGTTGATCATTGATGCATACAATGCTAATCCAAGCAGTATGCAGGTCGCTCTGGATAACTTTCTGAGTTTAAAAGTTTTTCCAAAGATGGCAATTATTGGAGAAATGAAAGAATTGGGAGAATACAGCCGGGAAGAGCACCGAAAATTGGTCGATCGATTAAGTGAAAGTTCAATCGATAAAGTACTTTTGTGCGGCGAGAGTTTTCGGGATACCCTTTCCATGCCTCCGAACCGGATGGTTTTTCCCAATACACAAGAATTGTCGGATTATCTTCAATCCGAGAATTTCTCCGGATTTCATATCTTGATTAAAGGTTCAAGAACCAATCAATTGGAGAAGACAATAGCGTTTTTGTAGCAATCTTTCACTTGCTGATAATCAACGTTGAAGGCATTAATTGCAGTGCTTCTTTGTAATTTTCCGAAACGCCGTTCCAAGTGGCATAACTTATTAACATAAAATCATAACGATTCAGCAGAGAAGCTGTAATGTCATTTTCAAACAAAATGCTTGCCGTTTGGACGGATTCGAAAAAGAGCGTCAATTGTTTCTTGATATTTTCATAACCGTGACCTTCTTCCGATGATCTGGTCCGGTCAAGAATAGCGATTGAACCGTTAGTCGTTTTCAATAAGTCTTGAGCATATTGCAAAAGATATAAATCCTGTTCCGAATCGAGAATCATCAGTACATTATCTGCCAATTCGAAGTCACGATTGATGAAAACGCCTACCGGACATTGTGTTTGCTCGATAAACATTCTGGTTTTATCTTTAAGCAATTCGTTCGGAATAAACCATGAATCCAATTTGAAAGGACGATTTTTCTTGGAATCCCAATATTGATTGGCAGCAATATCGTTCGGCAAATTACTCCAGGTAATGCCCGCGCCAACCAGCAAGAAATCGTAGCCGCCTTCTTTAGATATATTAGTAATGTCTTGACCGACATTATTTGAAACTTCATACCTGGTTTGGATTTTCATATCCAAATTTTTTGCTTCTTCCAAAATGGGACCAAAACTCACTGCTTCGAAGCTTTTCCGTTGCATGGGACTCACATCTGTATTTGTAGTAAAATGCAAAGCGGTTATATCCGTTTTAAGCCTGTTGTGAGCAAACATTTGATAAGCAACGTTAAGCAGCGTTTGTCCGCTGCTTGCCCTTCCGAAAGACAACAAGATTTTAAATATTCCTTCCGAATGCTTCATTTTTATGGTTTTTCCGGATACTTTATCCCTGACTTGGTAACAAAAATGAATAAAGGATAATAAAGGAGTGGTCATAAACGTGGTGACAAGCGTCATCAGAACCAGCATAACGAAAATAGGCTGGGACAGAATGCGCATTTCGTATCCGATTGTGAGGATGATTAACTCCATCAACCCGCGTGTATTCATCAAAGCACCGATGTACAGACTGTCTTTCCAGTTTTCGCCTACAAAACGGGCGGTCAGAGTAGCGCTGCCGAATTTTCCTATTATCGCAACCAAAATGAATATGCCGCACAATGCCCATAATTCCGGAGTATTCAATAAGCCGATTTCCGTCTTCAAACCGGTGGAAACGAAGAACAGTGGCAAAAACAGCGAAAGTGAAACGCCTTCTACCTTTTCGGACATGATTTTGCGGAATTTAATGTCGGCAGGCATGACTAATCCCGCCATGAAAGCGCCGAACAAAGCATGCAAACCCAAGATTTCTGTCAAGAAAGATGAAATAACCAAGACAAAAAAGATGAAGGCGACTAATCGTTTGTCAATCACTTCTTCGTTATGATACACCTGCCCCACCATCCGGAGGAAAGGACGAACAATAACGAACATAGCCAGCATGTAACCCACCGAGAAAAGAATATTATAAATGGCGCTCAGTAAGCTGTTTGTTTGAGCGATTGCAACCACAACCGCCAGCAGACACCATGCGGTAATATCACCATTGGCGGCGCTGGCTAACGAAATTGTTCCCAGATGCGATTTGGTAAGCCCTTTTTCCTGAATAATCCGGGCTAATACAGGAAAAGCCGTAATGCTCAAAGCGATACCTATAAATAAAGCAAATGATAGAAAAGGCGTTTGGCCCGCTGCATATTTATCGTAAATAAAAAAAGCCACCAACATTCCCAGAAAGAAAGGGACAATAGTGCCGGCGTGACTTATTAGAATGGTTTCTTTCAGTTTTTTGCGTACTTCGTCAATATCTAATTCCATGCCAATGACGAACATAAAGAGTATAAGTCCGAACTGGCTTAAAAGGGAGATATTTCCCAACGAATCGGGAGGAAAGAGAAATGCGCCGACTTGAGGAAAAAAATGTCCGAGAATCGACGGACCCAATACGATACCTGCGATAATTTCACCGATGACGGTCGGTTGCCGTATCAGTAAAAAAAGTCCGCTGAAAATACGGCAAAAAAGAAGAATGACTATTATTTGTAAAAGAAGAATACCAAAGGGGGATTGAAGATGTTCCACAAAGAGTTTGATGAAAATATTCAATCCCTCCGCCAGATTATGCGGTGCGGCAATGTTTGTAACTACTTCGACTTTTTGATGACTTTCGCCTTCTTTGGTGATAATGTACATCAATGTGCCGAATAGCACAATCATTACAAGGTAGAAAATGGTATTTTTCGTTCCTCTTGTCATCCAATTTTTCTTGCGCCGTCCTTGATTACAACATCATACACCTTAGGCTTGAAACCGAATTCTTTTTCATAAGCATCCGATGCGTTTTTGACAAATGACTCCGCTTTATTATCCTCCACTAAATTGATTGTACAGCCTCCGAAGCCGCCGCCCATGACGCGCGAACCGGTCACGCCCCATTTCTTTGCCTGATCGTTCAGAAAATCCAGTTCTTCGCAGCTTACTTCGTATTTTTTACTTAATCCTTCGTGCGTTTCATACATTTTTTTGCCGACCGTTTCAAAGTCGTCTTTTTTCAGCGCTTCGCAAGTGTCTAACAGCCGCCGGATTTCTTCAATCACAAATTCGGCACGCATGTAATCGACTTCATTTACTTTACCTTTTACCGCTTTCAATTGTTCCAAATTAGTGTCGCGAAGCAATTTTACTTCCGGATGGGTTTTCGCTATTTCTGCAACTACTCTTTCGCAGGATTCGCGGCGCTTGTTGTATTCTCCTGAAGCCAATTCGTGAGCAACTCCCGTATTCAATAAAACTAACTGATAACCGATTGGATTAAAAGGAACATACTCATATTCCAACGAGCGGCAATCTAACCTCAGCAGGGAACCTTCTTTTCCCAAACAGGAAATGAACTGATCCATGATGCCGCATTTTACACCAACGTAATTGTGTTCGGTTGCCTGTCCCATCAAAGCGATTTCCTGACGGTTGAAACCCAATCCATACAAGTCGTTCAAGGCAAATCCAACGGAACATTCCAAAGCTGCCGACGACGACATTCCGGCTCCTAAAGGAACATCTCCCGAAATTACGATGTTGAAACCGGGAATTGTTTTCCCTTTTTTTATCATTTCCCGGCAAACTCCGAAAATATATTTTGCCCATCCTTCCGCCGGTTTATCTCCTTCGGTTTTTATCCCAAACTCCGAAGACTTGTCCAAATCAAGGGCAAAAGCTTTCACCCGATCGCTTCCGTTGGGCTTAACCATACAATACATGGCTTTATCTATTGCGCCGGGAAGAACGAACCCTCCGTTGTAATCGGTATGTTCGCCGATTAAATTGATACGACCCGGAGAGGAGTAAAGCGTTCCGCCTTCTCCATATAACTCGCTGAATATTAACTCAATTTTTGCTGTGTCCATAAGTAGTCTGCATTATAAAATAAATTCTGACTTCAAAATTACTAAAAAAATATATTTTCTCCATAATAAAAAAGCATTAATTTTGCAGTTTATTATGAAACTTTTACTTCATACCTGTTGTGCGCCCTGTTCCGCAGCCATTATCGAATATTTGACGGAACGGGAAATTTTTCCGGTCTTGTATTATTTCAATCCGAATATTTACCCTCGAGCGGAATATGAAATGCGCAAAAACGAATGTACACGTTACGCTCAATCGTTGGGTTTAGAGATCATAGACGGAGATTACGAACACGAGGAATGGTTGCGAACCGTTGTCGGTCTTGAAAACGAACCGGAGCGCGGCAAGCGTTGTCTTTCCTGTTTCAAAATTCGCTTGTCGGCTGCCGCTCGCATGACGGTTGAAAAAGGATTGGATACATTTACCACGACTTTAGCTTCCTCCCGTTGGAAAAGCTTGGAACAAATCGCCGAAGCCGGACATTGGGCTGCGGATCAGTTTCCCGGAATCAGCTTTTGGGAGAAAAACTGGCGAAAAGAAGGCTTAAGCGAACGACGACGTATTCTGCTTAAAGTAAACGGGTTCTACAACCAAACCTATTGCGGTTGCGAGTTTAGTATAAGGAAATCTTTAATACCAAAGATATAGCGGATGCTCGGCGCGGAAAAACGGCAGAGCCTATTGTCGGACAAGAACTTTTATCGGAATGACCGTTTTTCATCACTCATCTATAAAAAACTTGACCGTGATAGTGGTGGATTCAAAAATAATTCTTACCTTTGCGTCCGCAAAAGAGGTGCCATAGCTCAGTTGGTAGAGCAACGGACTGAAAATCCGTGTGTCCCTAGTTCGATTCTTGGTGGCACCACGAAAGCAAAAAAAGTAAACTCCCGAAAGTCACTGATTTTCGGGAGTTTTATTTTAAACATGAAAAAATAAAATCATTTTGCCAACAATTCAAATAGTTGTTGTGAATGTTCTTTTGTATTTACTTTTTCAATGACATGAGTAATGACGCCTTGCTCATTGATAATGAATGTGGTTCGCAATATTCCCATGTATTTACGCCCGTACAGACTTTTTTCTCCCCACACGCCAAAAGCTGTAGCTAACTCTTTTTCCGTATCGACTAAAAGAGTAAATTGTAAATTATTTTTTGCAATGAATTTTTGATGCGAAGTGGCAGAATCGGGACTTACACCCACAATATGATAGCCTGCTTTCAGCCACCTGTCGAAATTCTCATTTAAGCTGCAAGCTTCCGCAGTACAGCCGGATGTGTTGTCCTTTGGATAAAAATAAAGGATAGTTTTTTCCCCGATGATTTGTCGGGTGTTGAATGGATTTCCATTCTGATCTGTCAGCGAAACGAACGGCAATTTATCTCCGGCTTGTAACATAATTTTTTACATATTGTTATAATGATACTGATGCAAAAATAGTGATATTTGTTCAATTCACAAAACTTCAAAATGAATAATCGTATTTTTCAATGAGGTGGGTAAACGTATGAAGGCGACTTTTACGATAAAACAGCCTTTGCATTGCTGTAGATTACTTAAAAATTAATACCTTTGTTTTAAAAAAATAAACCGTATGAACCTGTTTCAACAAACTATTCTGAAAAAACAGATGCTCGCCGCTTCCGGAAAAATTCAAACAGCTTACAAACTGTATGCTGCTTATTTTCTAAATCCGAAAATTCAAGAGAAGATTCGCAATAGCAAAATGGACAAAATGAAACTTTTTTTTATTCCGTTGCTCCTACTTTTCTATACGGATGCCTATTCTCAGGTCATCACAGGAAAGGTTTACGACAACGCTACGGGATTACCCGTTGCCGATGCGAGTGTTTATCTGAGCAATTCGTCTTATTACACGATGACAAATGATTCAGGAGCATTTTATCTGAAAGTCCCGAAAATAATGAATACGCCATTAATTATCAGTCATGTATCGTATGAAACATTCGTGATAAACGGCCCTTTTGAACAAAAATCAATAGAAATACCTTTGACTGCGAAAGATAATGTATTGAGCGAAGTAGTCATTAAAGCCGATCGTTTTTCTCGTCAGGAAAAATTGAAAGCTTTTGAACAACAATTTTTAGGCGATGACAAAGCCGGCGGATTATGCACAATATTGAATAAAGATGATATACAGCTGTATTACAAAGAAGATGAAAAAACGCTTTATGCAACCAACGAACTGCCCATTATTATTGAAAACAAATATTCAGGCTATCAAATGCATTGTTTAATAAATGATTTTCAGGTACGTTATGAGCATAATAATTCATTAAACTCAAAAAATATTAAAAGTGTTTTGTTGCGATGCAATACATTTTTCATAGATATGGCGCCCAATGATCCCATCATAAAAAAACGAAGAGACGAGGCTTATAAGGGTTCTTTAAACTATTTTTTCAAGAATTTGGCAAGCAAAATGCCTAAGTCGTCAAATCTCATTGTTTACAATCGTAAGTATCCGGTAAATCCCTATAAATATTTCGATATAATAGACAGTGTTTCACAAAAAATCATTCGGATAAAGCCCAATACAGATATTAACACGTCCACCGAACTTGAACTTCCCTATCCGGTATCGGGAATCATCACTGTTGTAAATTCTACAAACCGTTATTCGGAAATCGATTTCCTTACCGACGAATTTTCAGTTGATGCGTTCGGTCTTATCGACAAAAAGGATTATGTTTACATATCGGGGCAAATGGGCGAACAAAGGATGGGCAGTGCGCTTCCATTGAATTACGAAATTACATCGACCACTACCGAGCAAGACAGTTTACAGGATATACCGGATAAATTGGTTTCATTATTTCAAAAACAATTGGAAGTTTTTCCTCAGGAAAAAATTTATGTGCATACCGACAAACCCTATTACGTTTCAGGTGAAAAAATATGGTTTAGAGCCTATCCGGCTGACGCAGTGAGCCACGTACCTGTTTCGATTGACCGTTATGTTTATGTGGAATTAATTAACTCTCTCGATTCGATTATTGATCGTGTTAAAATACGCCAAGAGGAGAAAGCATATTACGGCTACCTGCCTATTCCGGAAAATGCGTCCGAAGGTAATTACACCCTGCGTGCCTATACTGCTTTCATGCGAAACGGGAATGAAAGTGATTTTTTTACCAAGACCATTCACATCGGCAACCCGCAAACGACCACAAAACATCATGAACCATTATCAGACAACGATTTTGATGTTTCATTTTTCCCCGAAGGCGGTTCACTTATGCAAGGAACTTTCTGTAATGTTGCGTTCAAGGCAATGAAACCTGACGGACAGTCGACAGACATTTCCGGCACTGTTTACGATCAAACAGGAAAAGAAATTAAGAAATTTAAGTCGGAACACTTGGGTATGGGAAGTTTCCTGCTTCTCGCCGAAAAAGGGAAAACATATTATACTGTTTGCCAAAACGAGAAAGGACAATCGAAACGTTTCGACTTGCCGGATGCCGTCAATCACGGATATGCACTATCTGTCAACAGAATGAAAGATAAAATACTTGTAACGGTGTTGAAACCGGCGGAAGCGGCACAAAATGAAAAACTTTACCTGCTTGTTCATACTCGCGGCGCAGTACATTTTGTTGACCGGTGGAATCCCGAAAAAAATCTTTCTCTTCTGACGGATCAATACCCTTCGGGAGTATTGCATTTGATACTGTTCGATACCGGTATGAATCCGGTGAGTGAGCGCTTGGTTTTTATCAACAATCCCGACCAAGCGAAGGTAACTTACAGTTCGGATCAAGAAAAATATTCTCTCCGTTCGCAGGTAAAAAACCGGGTAACTTTGACGGACAAGGATGGACACCCGTTGTCAGGAAGTTTTTCGGTGGCAGTAACTTCCGACAGGGAAGTAAGTTCCGATTCTACCTCTGACATCCTCACCTATCTTTTGCTTACATCCGATTTGCACGGAAATATTGAAAATCCGGCTTATTATTTTCAAAACACAACCGCTTCGGCATTGGCATTGGATTTATTGATGCTTACACAAGGCTGGCGGCGTTACAATATTGCAGAAGTGACGCAGGGGCGTTTTACACAGCCAAAAATCTCTATTGAAACTATTTCTGAAATTTCGGGAATTATCAAAAATGATTTGCGGGGCACTCCTGCCAAAGATGTGGAAGTAACCATTATTTCACCAAGAAATAATTATATCGATAAAACAAAAACAGATAAGGATGGTCGTTTCACTTTTCGTGATGTAGAATATCCCGACAGCACGTCATTTATCGTAAGCGTCAAAATGAAAAAGACAACTACAACGCATTAAACATTAAGAGCATATCGCCGTTGGGTTATCAACAACCGGTAGAATTTTATGCCCCGAAATACGACACACCCGAAAAACGGAATGCACCGGTTCCAGACTTGCGTACTACCATTTATTGGCAACCTGTTGTGCATGCAGATGAACAGGGCAAGGCATCTTTTGAGTTTTATACGGCTGATGAGCAGACATCCTATACGGTGATTATCGAAGGATTGGCTGACGATGGAAGTATCATCGGAAAAGAAAGTAAATTGTGGTGAAGGACAATAGCACTTACCCCCGACCGGACAAGCAGGTCGGGAGTGATTGCATTTCCTGCCAATTAACGAAATGATTTTTCAAATTCGATTGCCTTCGGAAACAGAATGTTATTTTCCAAATGAATATGTTTGTGCAGTTTTCGTTCAAATTCTTCGAGCATTTTATATGTTGCCCGATAAGTCTCGCATCCGTCGGGGGGAGTCGTGTATTTTTTTGATAATTCAGAAATCTCTTTGAATCTTTCTCCTTCGATTTCATGCTCTGCTTTCATCACGGAAACAGGATTTGCAATCGATCCGCAATGTACTTGATCGCGAGCTTGACCCGATTTACCGGCTTCTGTCATTTCTCGAATCAGCGGAAACAAAATTCGCTCTTCTTTTTGAAGATGCATACTCAAATCCGTTGCCGATTGATGGAATAAATTAAAAATTTTCGACAATTCGGGATGGTTTTTTCCGTGTACTTCATTAATCTTTTTCAAAAATTGCAGTAAAACGGGTGTTTTTTCCCTGATATAGGTGTGATAGGTATTCTCGATATAATCAACCAATAACCTTAAGGGCCACGAATTATAATCAATGCTTTCTCCATCGTTTCGGACAGCGTCACCCAATTCTTTTTGAAGTTTTGCTCTATCAATCGATTGCGTTTTGCATACTTCTTCCAAGGTTTTATCGCCTCCGCAACAAAAATCGATTCCGTACTTTGAGAAAATTGAAGCGGTTCTGAAATCGCTCGCTGCAATTTCTCCGACAGTGGATGTTAAACTATTTTCCATAAATGATAAATTTATAATGAGTAAAAAATTATTTTTGTAATTGCTTAATAACATATTGTCTATTATCTTTTTAAAAACGTTTGCTTTGAATGAAGCTTTGCCGTCAAATCTTCAAAACTTACAGAACGCAACATCGTTTCCAATTCGTCGCGTATTCGCTTAAATTCATTGTGGAGAGGGCATGGCGAATCCTCCGAACAGGTATCCAAACCCAAAGCACAATTTTTAAAGACAGCGTCGCCGTCAATTGCGGATACTATTTCCACCAATTTAATCTCGGAAAGAGATTCCGCCGGTATATAAAACCCTCCGGAAGGACCTTTGGTTGATGTTATTATTTGATGTTTTACCAATGTCTGTAAAATTTTTGCGGTAAATGCCTCAGGAGAATCTATTTGAGCGGCAATTTCTTTAATGCCCGTCTTCCTTCCTTTGGACGATTCTTCCGCTATAAATATGGCGGCACGTATGCCGTATTCGCAACTTTTAGAAAACATAATTTACCGTAATTATTTGTTACGATGCAAAGATAAATATATTATTTTATTAAAGGACAGATTTATCTTTTATTTTTATCGTTTTATATTTTCATATCTTCTATCTTTTCCGTAATTTTGCATCAGCATTGAATTTATGAATAAAAGTATGAGAGAAATTGCGGTTGCGGTTCGTGAAGGAAATAAAAATATCACTCTATTAGAAACGATAGAAGCAATTAAAAAAGCCGGTTTTTCAACTGTTTTTATACAATGGTACAACAGACAACCGGAAAGTTGTTCCACGGAAGAGCAATTGAAGTTAATACATCAACTGGGTTTGAATGTTTTATTTGCGCACCTTGCTTATAAGGGCGTTAATGTGATATGGGAAGAAGGAGAAGCCGGAGATAATATGGTGGAAAGCTACAAAAATGATATCGATGCTTGTAAAGAAAACAATATTCCAATGGTAGTCATGCATTTAACTACCAAAACCATTGCACCTCCGTACGGCGAAATCGGTTTAAATAGAATAAAAGAAATAGTTAAATACGTAAAAGAAAAAGATATGAAAATAGCTTTTGAAAACACAAAAATCAAAGGCTATGTCGATTATGTATTGTCAAACATAAAAGATTCTCATGTCGGTCTTTGCTTTGACTCCGGACATTGTCATGTTCATTTTGATGATGATTTTAATTTTGAAATGTTTAAAGATAGAATATTAGCGGTTCATTTACATGATAACGATAAAACCGACGATCTGCATTTGCTGCCATTTGATGGAACAATCGATTGGATGTGGGTAGTGAAGAATTTAAAAGATTGTAATTATCAAGGACCCGTTACATTGGAATTGTGTTACAGATATCACTATTTGGAAATGGATCCGGTTGATTTCTATAAAAAAGGATATGAGACAGGTGTAAAGTTATCAAAAATGATGGAGGGTGAAAATGATTAACTTCGGTATTAAAGACGCAATCGATATATTATTGGTTGCTTTTTTCTTGTATGAAACCTATCTCTTGATGAAAAAAACGGGAACAACAACAATCTTCCTCGGTGTTTTGTCTTTCATCGCTATTTGGATTTTGGTGTCGCAAGTTTTTGAAATGCGATTGATGGGTGCCATTTTCGACAAATTCATGAGCGTGGGTTTTATTCTTTTAGCCGTTGTTTTTCAGAAAGAAATACGCGAATTTCTTCAAGTCTTGGGCTCAAACAAAGGTCTCGGATTCATCCAAAATTTAATAAAGCCAAAGAATAAAAACGATATCGACGAAAATATCAGCTATATTATGCCGATTGTTCTGGCAGCTATGGATTTAGCGAAACGAAAAGTAGGAGCGTTAATCGCTATTCAGCAAATTATCCCTTTAGACAGGTATGTCGAAACCGGAGAAATTCTGAACGCAAATATCAATGCCCGTTTAATTGAAAATATTTTCTTTAAGAACAGCCCCTTACACGATGGCGCCATGATTATCGGCGGAAAAAGAATCAAAGCGGCTGCCTGTATTTTGCCCGTTTCTCAAGCCCAAGATATTCCCAAAGAATTAGGATTGAGGCACCGGTCCGCTTTGGGACTGTCGGAGGAGACCGACGCTAAAGTAATTATAATTTCCGAGGAAACCGGCAAAATTTCTTTAGCATATCAAGGCAAACTGTTTATTAATATCTCGGCAGAAGAACTTCAAAATCAATTGGTTTCGGAATGAAACAGCTTTCATTCCCCTATTTCGATATTTTCAAATATTATTTTTTATGGTTGACGATCTGAACAAAGCATGTGAAGTATTACAAAAAGGAGGAGTTATCCTCTACCCTACCGACACAATCTGGGGTATCGGATGCGATGCTACCCGAGAAGATGCCGTGAAACGAATTTATGAAATCAAACGGCGCTCCGACTCAAAGTCTATGTTGACCCTGTTAGATTCCCCTACCCGATTAGATCGGTATGTCGATGATTTACCGGAAATTGCATTACATTTGATCGAATGTTCGGATAAACCCTTGACTATTATTTATCCCGGAGCTAAAAACATAGCTTCGAATCTGATAGCTCCCGACGGAACTATCGGCATAAGGATTACGCGAGAGGCGTTTTCTCAACAACTTTGCCGGCAATTCGGGAAACCGATTGTTTCCACTTCCGCCAACTTCAGCGGAGACCCGGCACCGGCTGATTTCTCCGAAATAAATAGCGAATTTTTACGTTTAGTTGATTATGTAGTCAATTACAAAAGAGATGAAACACAAAAATCCAAGCCTTCGAGAATCATTCGCTTGGATAAAAACGGAACGGTAAACGTAATTCGAGAATAAGCATGGGGAAAAAATCGCAATTGTTCAAATATCTGGTTGCCGATTATGTCGCAGCTAATTTGGCATGGTTTGCATTTAATATTGTTCGTTATTATGAAATCGCTCGATACGACGGGTTCGACACATTAGCCGGTTTTCTGCTCTATCGAAATGTGATTTTCGGACAATTCATCGTATCGTTCGGATGGCTCATCCTTCATTATTATTCGGGGTATTATAATAAAATTTTCGATAAATCAAGATTATCGGAGTTTTTTACCACTTTCGGAACGGTGACGATTGGAACGCTTGTCCTCTTTTTTGCTCTTCTCTTGAAGATTCTGCCCGATTCAATTCTCGTTTACTACACCCAATTGGCTTACCTTTTCTTTTTTACCTTCGGTTTTACCTATTTGTTTCGGGTGATAATTACCCGGCAAACAGCACGAAAGATACGGAACCGCGAGTGGACGACGAATGCACTGATTCTCGGAACTGGAGAAAAAGCGCTGCAAATTCAAAAAATAATAAACGAACCGTCTGCTTCGGCTTCTTATACTATTCAAGGATTTATACGTATCGATCCTCTTTCTTCGCCGCCCGTTATCGACGAATGCTTAATTGCCGGCGATCTGTCCGATTTGGAAACGCTTATCCGGAATCTGAATACCGAAGAATTAATTGTTGCTTGCGACTCGGAAGAAAATGAAGATTTGCTGAGTTTATTGTATTCTCTGTATCAATACCAATTGCCGCTTAAACTCCCCATCAGCCATACCCGATTGTTGACCGGAAGCATTAAAATAAAAACGATTACAGGCTTTCCGCTGTTTGATGTTACGAATTATAACTTTTCCGAAGGAGAAAAAAATATAAAATTATCCCTTGACAAATTGGTATCTCTGTTTCTTTTAGTAATTTTGTCCCCGATTTATGTGTATTTGGTATTCCGAATAAAAAGAGATTCAGCGGGACCTGTTATTATCGGGCAAGAACGAATCGGATATTTGGGAAAACCGTTTGTGATGTACAAATTTCGAACCATGTTGAAAGATGCCGAAAAAAACGGACCTTCTCTCTCCTGCGAAAACGACGAGAGAGTGACTCGATTTGGTCAAATCATGCGGAAATACCGTTTGGACGAACTCCCGCAATTTTGGAATGTACTGAAAGGCGACATGTCGATTGTCGGACCTCGACCCGAAAGAAAGTTCTATATTGATCAAATCGTGAAACAAGCGCCTTATTTTTACTTGCTTCACAATGTCAGACCCGGAATCACCTCCTTGGGAATGGTTAAATTCGGATATGCACGTAACATTAATGAAATGGTTGAGCGCATGAAATATGATATACTGTATTACGAAAATATGTCTTTGATGTTGGACCTTAAAATATTAATTTATACTTTCCGGACAATTATAACGGGGAAAGGCATTTAAGATGACAATTAAAGCCGCATTCGATTCGATTTTGCTGTGGCGGGAAAAACACATCCGCGAACGGTACTTTATCTTGATATTAAGTTTTATTATCGGAATTTGCACGTCTTTAGCCGCATTTTTACTGAAAGAAACCATTCATTGGATTCAATACTTCTTGACCTCTCACGCCCAAGTTGCCAAAGTCAATTATTTTTATTTGATTTATCCGATTATCGGAATTCTCATCACCGGCTTATTCGTAAAATTTATTGTAAAAGACGATATCGGTCACGGAGTCACCAAAATTCTTTATGCGATATCCCAACGTAAAAGCAATATTAAAAGACATAATATTTGGTCGTCGTTGGTGGCAAGCGCTATTACCATCGGTTTTGGAGGATCGGTGGGTGCCGAAGCGCCTATTGTACTGACCGGTTCGGCAATCGGTTCTAACTTGGGCCGTTTGTTCAGAATGGAACAAAAAACGCTGATGTTGTTGGTCGGATGCGGCGCTGCCGGAGCGATTGCCGGAATTTTCAAAGCGCCGATCGCCGGGTTGCTTTTCACGATTGAAGTATTGATGCTCGATTTAACCACAGCATCCGTAATGCCTTTGCTTATCTCGTCGGTCACAGCCGCTACCGTTTCCTACATCCTGACCGGCATGGACGCTATGTTTAAATTCAATCAGGTAGAACCATTTATCGTTCAACGCATTCCTTATGTATTCCTGCTTGGCGTTATTTGCGGCTTGTCTGCTCTGTATTTTACCCGCGTTACGATTTGGATGGAAGGCAAATTCCGTCATTTGAAACATTTTCGTAAAAAATTTCTCGTAGGAGCCGTTTTGTTAAGTATTCTTATTTTCCTTTTCCCTCCGCTCTACGGAGAGGGCTACGACACCATCACCGCTCTGCTCGGCAGGCATTACGATAATCTCTTAGATGGGAGCTTGTTCTATAATTTTCAAAATAATTGTTGGATACCTCTGTTGTTTATGCTATTGATTATTCTCATGAAAGTATTTGCAACCACAGCAACGAACGGCGGCGGCGGTTGCGGGGGTATCTTTGCACCTTCGCTTTTTTTAGGATCGATTATCGGATTTGTATTTTCAAACTTCATGGCAAATATTATCCCGGGCTTGCATCTTCCTCAAGATAATTTCACTTTGATGGGTATGGCAGGCATGATGGCTGCCGTCATGCATTCACCCTTAACGGCAGTCTTCCTGATTGCCGAATTGACCGGCGGCTTCGACCTCTTTCTGCCTTTGATGATTGTTACCATCAGCGCCTACATCACCATCATGTGTTTCGAGCGTTACAGCATATATACCATCCGTTTGGCACAAAAGGGCGAATTACTGACGCACCACAAAGATAAAGCGGTGTTGACTCTTTTGAATGTTCGGTCGATCATTGAAAACGACATCAAAGAAGTTCATCCGCAAATGAACTTGGGGGATCTCGTAAAAATCATTACTACTTATCGTCGAAATATTTTTGCCGTGACAGACGAGAAAAATATCCTGCGCGGAGTCGTTTTGTTGGACGATATTCGGAATATTATGTTTCGCCCGGAATTGTACGAACGGTTCAAAGTGGAAAAATTCATGAGTTCGCCTCCCGCCAAAATCATGATTCAAATGCCTATGGAAAAAATTATGAAACTCTTCGATGATACGAATGCATGGAATCTCCCCGTAATTGATGAACAAGGAAAATACCTCGGCTTTATCTCCAAGTCGAAAATATTTAATGCTTACCGCGAAGTCTTAGTGGAAAATTTCTCGGACGACAACTAAAAATGTATTATGAATTATGAATTACGAATTATTAAGTCCGTTTTATTCATAATTTATAATTATTAAACTCGTTTTTCTTTGATTCTTGCTTTTTTACCGGTAAGTTTACGCAAATAATACAATTTAGCGCGACGCACTTTACCTACTTTGTTAAGCATAATGTTGTCGATAAACGGAGAACACAGCGGGAAAATACGTTCAACACCGATGTTTTCCGACATTTTCCGAACGGTGAAGCGTTTTTGATCGCCACATCCCGATATCTTAATAACTACACCCCGATATTGTTGAATCCTTTCTTTACTTCCTTCTTTGATACGGTAAGCCACCGTTACGGTATCTCCGCTTTTGAATTTTGGAAATTTTTGTTCTTTTGGATTAGCGAACGCTTGTTCTGCTACTTTAATTAAATCCATGTTTGTCAACCTTTAAAGCAGTTTAATACCCTGCGCAACATTCGCGAGCCACACTTTTCTCGCCAGCGGTTACGTAAAGCGGGGACAAAGGTACAACCTTTTTTTGAATTGCGCAACGTTGTTATGATAATTTTCACAGACCAAAAAACCCGTTGGAGAAAATATCATTCAATACCTATCCACTTATGTACTTGCAAACTCAATCGCCACTCGGGATGTTGTTTAACTTGTTTCACGCAATAATCGATGTTTGCTTTCGTTTCCGCTTGGTTTTCCGTGAAAATAGGACTGAGAAAATAGTTATCGGCTTTCGGTAAGGATTCAAGCGACGGAATACGATCGTCTTCTTTTACCGGCAATCGAACTTCATCGACCCGGGAGTTGATTTTTATGGCATAATCTGCTTGACCTTTCGGGCTTATCACCGTATAGTCCGGCAATTTCGACAAACGGTAATGACCATTGCTTTCGATTGCCTGAAAAAATCCGGCTTGCTTGAAAAACCGGAAACACTCGTCCGTCAATTGCAAAGCCGGTTCGCCGCCCGTCCAAACTATCCATCGGCAAGGATAAAGCCTGATCGTCAACAATATTTGTTCCAACGACAATTCTTCTCCTCCCGAAAAATCCGTATCGCAGAAATCGCATTTCAAATTGCATCCGCTCAGCCGGATGAAGATGGAAGCTGCCCCCTGACGACCGCCTTCGCCTTGCAGCGAATAGAATATTTCTTTTACTCTAAGGTTCATAGATGCAGGACGTCCGTGGTGTTTCGCTTACTTCAACCGCATACAATTCGGGAATTTCCGGTTTAAATTGTTCATATAAATAACGGGCAATATTTTCGGAAGTGGGTGTTCCGGGTATTCGGTCGTTCAAATGACGATGATCCAGAGTATCATCAATAAATTGCTTGACGGTTTTCAAAGAGTTATAATCTTTTACAAAACCGTATTCGTCCAAAGTCTCTGATTTCAAATGAACGGTAACAAGGTAATTGTGACCGTGCAATCGCGCGCATGGATGATCTTCGGGCAGAAAACCCAATACATGCGAAGCCGAAAATGAAAATTGTTTGTTTATCTTAAACATATTAAAAAAACTTACATACAAAGATACGAATAAATGACGATTCAAGAAAATTTATTACTTTTGTGGAGCAAGTGTAACTTTCTTTTCTTTTAACCGTCTTTATAAATAGAAAATGAGGCAAAACATATTTAAAGCAACCTTATTGCCAATTCTAGACAAATTATTCCGTTTAGCCTTTAGTATCACGGGAAGTAAACAAGATGCGGAAGACGTTGTTCAAGATGTTCTTTTACATGTTTGGAAAAAAGAAGACTGGGAAAATATCGAAAATATTGAAGCGTATTGTTTTCGATCGACACGAAACCGAGCTTTGGATACGATTGCCTTAAAAGATAATCAAGTCGATGAGTTTCCCATCAATTTCGACTATCCGGTGCAAGATAATATCGAATTGAAAGTAGAAGCGCAAGAGCAAATCGACTTAGTTGAAAAATGGCTGACAAAATTTCCGGAAAAACAGCAAACCATTTTTCGTCTGAGAGAAGTCGAAGAATTGAGCTATAAAGAAATTGCTTCAATTCTAAATATTACGGAAGAGCAAGTTAAAGTTAATTTATTCCGGTTACGACGGAAATTAAAAACATATCTTGATAAATTTTGAAATGACAATCGAACAGATTAAACGGCTTTTGGATAAGTATTGGGCAGGAGATACCTCATTAGAGGAAGAATCCGCTTTGAAAACTTTTTTTTCGGGAGATTCAATTCCCGAAGATTTGAGAAAACACAAGCCTTTGTTTTTGTGGAAGGCAAACCAATTACAGCTAAAGAGGACCGGGATGTCGAAAATCGAATCCGGAAAAAAGTTCGGTTTTCGATGGTATTCATTTATTAGAGCAGCTGCGGTGGTTTTATTGATACTTGCGTTCGGGATTGGTATTTACACGCATTATCAACAGGAAAAGTATGTGGATAAGGTTCTCTCCGAAACTTGTTCCGAACCGAAAGACACGCTGCAGGAACCTGAAAATGTTATCGGTAAAGTGTCCTCCGCCCTCAATGTTCCAAAAGATAATGATGTTGAAACACAAATGCATGATTCATTGGAACAAACCTCTAAAAGCAGTATGTTCGATGAATGAAAAAAATACCTGTTTCAACTCAAGGCATAATCGAGTCCCGGTTTGAACAAACCCGGAAAAGATGATAGATGATAATTGAATAATATATATTTACAACAGTAAAAACGCAATCAATAAATTTCAAACTAACTTTTTTTGATTAAAACGATGAGAACGGTGGGGCGGGAGTTTCGCCGTTTTTGCTTTTTTCTTTTATGAGCAGCGCATATTGTTCCCCAACATCTGCCGGCTCTAAATACGCAGGATGTACAAAATTCATATATTTCATAATCTTAAAAGCATTAAAATAATGAAAGAAGCGTTTGCGAAAATTTGCAAGAGAAGCTGTATGCCGGCTGATTTCATCCACTTTGGAAAGAAAATCGTCTGCTTTGAGAAATAAAAGGAGGTATTCGGGCAAGTTTCGGATAGATTCTTCAATTTCATTTGTCGGTTTCTTGAAAAATGAATCGATTTTACCAAACAGTTCTTTCAAGGTTTTAAAAGCTTCCATTCGGTAGGTAAATTTAGATAATCGATTTTCGCTTAGCATTTTTTGCAGTGCAGGACCCGTTCCGAACGGTACTCGATCAGAAGTTCGCGCCGCCGGATAAACGCAAGTGGTGTTAATAAAACCGGTTTTACCGAGAGGAAATACTTTTTGCAGAAAATAAAAATCTTCTCCCGATTGTTGTTTTCCCATGCCTCCCACCTTGAGATAGGTTTCTGCAGTTACCGCAAAAGCAGAACCAATAGTGAAATACGGATACGGATATCCGCAATATTCCAAGGCGAGACGATAATAGCGCAGATAAATTTCGTAGTTCGTTGCAGCAATCCGTAATGAATCGGAAGGATCCAAATGTTCGACGGGATGATGAAATTCAAAGGTTGCCGAATTGAGCCGGTGTTCTTTGAAATTCCGGTAAATTTCCGTTAAGTAATTCGTCGCTACCAAACAATCGGCATCCAGACTGACAATAATTCCCGTTTTATCTCTTTTCAAATGACGAATAGCCTCATCCATCCCCAGTTTACGAGGAAACCCCGCTCCCGTTTGATGTCCCGGAAGGTTTTCAACTAACAGCGGCGTTAAGAAAAAACCGGAAGAATTATATTTTGAAGCGAAATCGTTCATCTCACGATAGGAATTTCGATTCATCGTCAAAACTTCATCCGAATCAATCCGGTATGAATTAATCAGAAGGATAATTTCAACCGGAAAATCACCGCGTTCACAATCAAAAATGCTTTGAATGGTTCGATAAAGCTCCGGCTCCTTGTAACAAGGAATAACAATAATCATTTTTTAGCAGACACATACCTCCCATTCAAAAAGTCGGTAACTTCTTTTGTAATATCGTATGATTCATCCGCATAAAGAATGTTATCGGTACCTGCGTTGCTAAGAATGATTTCGTATTTTCTCGGAGTATTAAATATTTTCAATGCCGCAATGATGGTATCTGTCAATTGTTGCTGCATTTTTGCCTGCTCCAGTGCCATTTCCTGATCAACCTGAGAAATATATTTTTCCAATTCCTGTTGTTGACCCGCCAAACGGTTTTGTTCCTGCGCCTGTCTTTCTGCGCTGATGAATGCATTCATCTGTGCTTTTTGCTGAAAATCAAGAACTTCTTTTTTGAAACTATCAGACCGCTTGTTAATGATTAATTTCTTATCCTCGATTTTCTTTATACCGGCTTCGTTCAAATCAATGAAAAATTTGTAATTAGCCAGAAGCGAGTCAGTCCGGATGTAAGCTATCGGCAAATGATATTTTGCCGAGTCAGCGACAGCTTCTACTGTGTCCGATGCTTTCTCTTTTGTTTTCCCTCCTGTAAACTGCATGATAAACAATATGATAATTGCTACAGCCAAAATCCCGTTAATAATATAATTACTATTCTTCATATTTAAAAATTTAATATTAAATTCACATAACACTCTATTTTGCGAATGCAAATATAGTCAAAATATGGTTAAGTCGGGCTTTTATCCCGAAAATTTTCAAGAAACTAATGAAGAGATGTAATATACTTAAATTAAAGAATCCGTTCCGGATTCGATATCGGTAGCCTGATGTGAAACATCAGGTGACGAAATGAATGAACCGCGAAACATTAGTTAAAAATAAATTATGTACAGATGAAAGCATTTACAAAATTATTTGAAATTTGTAGTATATTTGTGAGGAGTTTTATTAATAAATCAGAAAATTGTTTAGCTGAAAAAGGTTGAAAGAATGGAAACAACAGTCATTAAAATAAGCGATTCATTAGGATTTAGAGTTTCGGAGGCAGTGGTTAATAATTATAATTATGAATGAAAAATATACCTGCTACTGTGGCCTTTACTGCGAAAATTGTGCAGTTAAGGTAAAAGTTGAACCCGCTTCAAAAATCTTGTATGAGGAAATGAAAAAAGCGGGATTTGAAGAAATAATACACATGATTCCCGACGGTGATAGATTTTGGTCATTTCTGAAAGGTATGGCTGTTACCGGTGTATGTGTTTCATGCAAAGAAGGAAGCGGAAATCCCGGATGCGCCGTTAGGATATGTGCAAAAGAAAAAAACATCGAATTGTGTGCATTGTGTGAGAGTTACCCTTGCGAGAAATTCACAAGATATTTTGAAGGATATCCTATACTTCTACACGACAACCTAATCCTTCGTGAGAAAGGCATGGATGAGTGGTCTAAACTCCAAGATGAGCGCCATGCAAAAGGTTTCACTTATTTTGATGAAAAATAATGAGCAACAAAACATACCGGTTTAACGCCGAAATAAAAAAAGTACCCGACATTGACGGGGCGTACATTGTTTTTCCTTTCGACATAAAAAAGGAGTTTGGATTTTATTTGAATATTTAGGAAAAAAGTTTTAATTTTACATTCAAATAAGTAATTAGAATGAAACAACAGCGTATTTATATTGACACTTCAATAGTAGGTGGTTTTTTCGATACAGAATTTGAAAAAGAAACAAAACTGCTTTTTAAACGGCTCGAAGATAAAGAAGTTATTTTTGTTGTATCAAACTTGTTAAGAGAAGAACTAAAAGCAGCACCGGAATACGTGAGAAGTCTTTTAGAAAGCTATTCAATTGATAATTTTGAAATAATTGTACTGACAGATGAGGCAAAAGAACTTGCCGATAAATATATAGCTGAAAAAGTTATAGGAAAAACAAGTTTAGATGATTGCAGACACATTGCGCTTGCAACAGTCAATAAAGTTGATGTTTTGGCAAGTTGGAACTTTAAGCATATTGTCAATCTTAATCGTATTAAGGGATACAATGGCGTAAATCTGAAGAATGGTTATCAAACGCTTGAAATTAGAAACCCAAAAGATTTAGTAAATTATGAATAAGGAATTTGATTGTTTAAAGATGAAAGAAGAAATTCAGGCAAAAGTATATGAAAAAACAAAAGATATGACTTTCCCGGAATTGCGTGCCTATTTAGATAAAAGCTTGGAAAACGATGCTTTTTGGCAAAGGTTAGTAGCTCGTGATAATGCACGGAAACAAACTGTAAAAACATAGGAATATCTATTTTTGAAGAATAGAATGAACAACAAAACATACCGGTTTAACGCCGAAATAAAAAAAGTACCCGACATCGACGGGGCATACATTGTTTTTCCTTACGATATAAAAAAGGAGTTTGGTAAAGGGCGTGTAAAGGTTCGAGCGCTTTTCGACGGCGTGCCTTACGAGGGAAGCATCGTAAATATGGGTTTTAAAAACGAAGACGGCTCCGTTTGCTATATTATCGGAATACTCAAAGAAATACGAAAAAAGATAAATAAGCAGGCGGGCGAAACGGTTGAAGT
>Ga0123354_10000381_pt1 | contig 42382 bp, 38 predicted proteins | sample TergutLab28metaG_2_FD_97872 | JGI IMG/M metagenome (GOLD analysis project Ga0123354, IMG submission 97872) | Labiotermes labralis P4 segment gut microbial communities from Petit-Saut dam, French Guiana - Lab288 P4 | ecosystem: Host-associated > Arthropoda: Insects > Digestive system > Gut ... | reverse complement strand
GTTCCTCACGCAATCGACGTAATAATTGCCGTCTTCCCCTTTCACCAACCCGTGAATATCCGTCTCGAAACCGGGGAACGCGGCATTGAAGTCGCGTGCAAAGGTGAGGTATCGGACGATGATGGCGTTGAAACGCTCGCCCGGAATGAGTAGCGGGATACCCGGCGGATAGGGCGTTACCAGCATTGCCGTTACCCGCCCTTCCAGGTTGTCGAGCACCACACGGTCGATTTCGCGGTGTGCCATGCGGGTGAAGGCATCGGCGGGTTTCATGACGGGCGTCATGTCGGAGAGATACATCTCGGTGGTGAGGCGCGCAACGTCGTGCATCTTGTAGAACTGGTGAATCTGGTCGCACAGTTCCTTGAGGCCGACCCGCTCATACTTTGGATACTGCGCAATGAACTCGGGCATCACGCGCCACAGCGGCTGATTGCGGTCGTAGTCGTCCTTGAATTGCTGCAATTCCGTGAGCATCGTGTTCCAGCGGCCCTTGGTGATGCCGATGGTAAACATGATGAAGAACGAGTACAGCCCGGTTTTCTCGACGATGATCCCGTGCTCGGCCAGATACCTGGTGACGATTGCGGCCGGGATGCCGGTATGGTCGGCAAAGTCGCCGTCGACATTCAGGCCCGGCGTAATAATGGTGGCCTTGATCGGGTCGAGCATGTTGAAACCCGGCGCAAGATCCCCGAAACCGTGCCAGCGTTCGTTGGCGCGCAGCATCCAGTCTTCCTGGTTGAGCAGGCCGTCGTCGTCGAGATGATCCGACCCCCAGACATGGAACCACCAGTCATTCTCGCCATAATCGCCGCCCACCTTGCGCATGGCGCGGCGAAATTCGATGGCCTCGGCCAGCGACTCATTGACCAGCGCCGTACCGCCGGGCGCTTCCATCATCGCCGCCGCCACGTCACAGGACGCGATGATTGCGTATTGCGGCGAAGTCGATGTGTGCATCAGGTAGGCTTCATTGAAGATGTCACGATCAAGTTGGCGGGTCTCTGAATTCTGCACGAGGATTTGCGACGCCTGCGACAGCCCGGCAAGCAGTTTGTGGGTCGACTGGGTGGAGAAAACCATCGAATCCCGGCATCGCGGGCGCCCCTCGCCAATGGCGTGATAGTCGCCGTAGAAGTCGTGGAAAGCCGCGTGCGGCAGCCAGGCTTCGTCGAAATGCAGGGTGTCGATATGGCCGTCAAGCATTTGCTTGATGGTTTCGACGTTGTAGAGCACCCCGTCGTAAGTCGATTGCGTAATGGTCAGGATGCGCGGCTTCTTGTTCTTCGCACCGGATGCAAAGGGGTTGGCTTCGATTTTTTTTCGGATGTTTTCGATGCGGAACTCTTCCAGCGGGATCGGGCCGATGATGCCGTAGTGGTTGCGGGTCGGGGTCAGGAACACCGGGATCGCCCCTGTCATGACAATCGAATGCAATATCGATTTGTGGCAATTACGGTCTACGACCACGATGTCACCGGGCGCGACCGTGGTATGCCATACCATCTTGTTCGATGTCGATGTGCCGTTGGTGACGAAATAAAGCTGGTCGCAACAGAAGATGCGCGCCGCATTGCGCTCGGAAGCCGCCACCGGGCCGGTGTGGTCAAGCAACTGGCCGAGTTCGTCAACTGCGTTGCACACATCGGCGCGCAGCATGTTTTCGCCAAAAAACTGGTGGAACATCTGCCCGACCGGGCTTTTCAGGAAAGCAACGCCGCCCGAGTGCCCAGGGCAGTGCCAGGAATAGGAACTGTCTGCGGCGTAGTGGGTCAGCGCGCGAAAAAACGGCGGTGGCAGAGAATCGAGATAATGCTTGGCCTCCCGCACCACATAGCGGGCGATAAACTCCGGGGTGTCCTCGAACATGTGAATGAAGCCGTGCAGCTCGCGCAGCACATCGTTCGGGATGTGCCGGGCGGTGCGGGTTTCGCCGTAGAGGAAGATAGGGATCTCGGAATTGCGCCGACGGATGGCCTCTACGAACGCGCGCAAACTGAAAATAGCCTCGTCCGCTGCTTTGTGCGAAGTGAATTCATCGTCGTCGATGGACAGGATAAAGGCCGAAGCGCGGCTCTGCTGCTGCGCGAACGCGGTCAAGTCACCATAGTTGGTCACGCCCAGCACGTCCATGTCTTCCTTTTTGATGGCTTCGACCAAGGCGCGGATATCCAGCCCGGAAGTATTGTCGGATCGAAAATCCTCGTCGATGATGATGATCGGGAATTGGAATCGCATCTCGCTGTCCCCGGAGAACGGACGATACCGCCCTCAAATGTGTCTTAAATCTTCGGCAGGGTGACGCCGACCTGTCCCTGGTACTTGCCGCCGCGATCCTTATACGAGGTTTCGCACACCTCGTCGGACTCGAAGAACAGCACCTGTGCACAGCCCTCGCCCGCGTAAATCCTGGCAGGCAGCGGTGTAGTGTTTGAGAATTCCAGGGTGACGAAGCCTTCCCACTCCGGCTCGAAGGGCGTCACGTTTACGATGATGCCGCAGCGCGCATAAGTGCTTTTCCCCAGGCACACCGTCAGCACGTTGCGCGGGATGCGGAAATACTCGACCGTGCGCGCCAGTGCGAAAGAGTTGGGCGGGATGATGCAGACCTCGGCATCGATCTCGACGAAGGACTTCGGATCGAACGCCTTGGGGTCGACGACCGTGGAATTGATGTTGGTGAAAACCTTGAATTCCGGGGCACAACGGATATCGTAGCCGTAGCTCGACGTGCCGTAGGAAACGATCCTGCGCCCCTCCACCTCCCGCACCAGATGAGGCTCGAACGGCTCGATCATACCGTGCTGCTCGGCCATACGGCGTATCCAGCGGTCGGGCTTGATGGACATGCGTTGCTCCGGAGCGATGGTGAAAAGCGCGTAGTGTATGCGCGGGGGCGGGGAATGCAAGGGGAAAACGCCTGGTTCGGGAAACCTATGACCTGTGAGCAACACTGTCCGTTGCCACATCCCGGATATCTTGATGCGTCACCGGGCAGCCTTACCCCGGACGCATTCAATTTCTATCAGTGGCTTTCATTGTCAGTATAATTTGGCAGACCTCTGACAAATCATACGGTTTTTTCCCAATCGAGCAATCAGCCGTAACGCGAGCGATAAGCGTTGCGCGGCGTTTCAAGAGTAATCGTCATGGAACACATAATTCAACTACACATCGAGAAACTCTCCGAAGGGGTGTATCTCGCCACCAGTGGCGAAGTGCAGGGTCTTGCTGCGCAGGGGCGCACGATTCAGGAGACCATCGAAATCGCACGCGATGTTGCCAAGAAGCTGATCGAGGCACGCATGGACGCTCTACCACTGCCGCCAGCGCGTGAAAATTTCGATTACCCGCTGATTGTGGCGACCTGATGGGAGAACTGGCCGAATTCCGTTATCGGAGCATCGTCAAGCAAAAGAAATGATGCTCCCATTGCCAGTATAATTCGTTTTTTTTCTGACAATCATGCGGTTTTTTCGCGGTTTTCACGCCCCCGCCGGTCAGCCCTGCGTGCTGACCATCGGCAACTTCGATGGCCTGCACATCGGGCATCAGGCGCTATTGCGCCTGCTCGCCAACAGGGCGGGCGAACGGGGGCTGCCCGCGTCGGTGCTAACGTTCGAGCCGCATCCGCGTGAGTTTTTTTCTCCCCTCGATGCACCTGCACGCCTGACCTCGCTACGCGAAAAACTGCTACTGCTCGGCGATAACCACGTCGACCATGTGCATGTGCAGCCGTTCAACCACCGTTTTTCCAACTTGAGCGCGCAAGGGTTCATCCAGTCTGTGCTGGTGCACGGGCTGAAAGTACGCCACTTACTCGTCGGCGACGATTTCCGTTTCGGTGAGCGCCGCAAAGGGGATTTCGCCTTGTTGCAGGCGGCAGGAAGCGAACATGGCTTTGGGGTGGAAGCCATGCCCACCTTGTCCGTTTCAGGCGAACGGGCATCGAGTTCCGCCGTGCGCACGGCGTTGGAGGCGAGCGACTTCGGTCACGCGGCGCACTTTCTCGGGCGGCCTTACAGCATTGCCGGACAGGTGGCGCACGGCAACCAACTTGGGCGGCAGATCGGTTTCCCAACGCTCAACTTCACCCTCAGGCACCGGCGCCCTGCCCTTTCCGGCGTGTTTACGGTGGAAGTCGAAGGGCTGCACCCTCCGCCGGGCCGCCTCAAGGATGGCAGCGCCCCCGCAGGAGGGAGCGAGCAAAGCGCGCGTGGGGGCCGTGCACCTGGATCGCGCGTCCGGGGCGTAGCCAATGTCGGTATCCGTCCCACCGTGGGCAATGCCCCACAGTTCCGGCTGGAAGTCCACCTGCTCGACTGGTCGGGAGAGTGCTATGGCGCGCACCTGCGGGTGCATTTTTTTCACAAACTGCGCGATGAACTCCGCTTTCCGTCGATCGATGCGCTCAAGGCGCAGATCGGGCTGGATGTGCAGGCGGCGCGCGGCTGGTTTTTTCAACATCAGGGCGTACCACGCGGTTAATAAACATTCAGAATCGGATCCATCATGACTATAGATTACAGAAAAACCCTCAACCTGCCCGATACGACGTTCCCGATGCGCGGCGACCTGCCCAAGCGCGAACCGGGTTGGATTGCCGAATGGCAACAGAAAAACCTCTACCAGAAAATCCGTGAGGCAAGCAAAGGGCGCCCCCGTTTTCTTCTGCACGACGGCCCGCCTTATGCCAACGGCAGCCTGCACCTTGGGCACGCACTGAACAAAATCCTGAAAGACATCATCGTCCGCTTCATGACACTGAACGGGTTCGACGCGCCTTACGTACCGGGTTGGGATTGCCACGGGCTGCCGATCGAACACAAGGTTGAAACCACACACGGCAAGCACCTGCCCCCTGCCAGGACGCGCGAGTTGTGCCGCGAGTACGCCGCCGGACAGGTGGAACTTCAGAAAACCGATTTCATCCGTCTCGGCGTGCTCGGCGACTGGGACAACCCCTACCTGACGATGGATTTTGCCAACGAGGCGAACGAAATCCGCTCGCTCGCCGAAATGGTGAAACATGGCTACGTGTTCAAGGGGCTAAAGCCGGTGAACTGGTGCTTCGACTGCGGCTCGGCGCTTGCCGAAGCCGAAGTGGAATACGCCGATAAAACCTCGCCCGCCATCGACGTGGCCTTTCCAGTGAGTGACGCCCATGCGCTCGCGGCGGCATTCGGTCTGCCGAATCTGGAAAAACCCACCGCTGCCGTCATCTGGACAACAACGCCCTGGACGATCCCTGCCAACCAGGCGCTCAACGTGCATCCCGAATTCGATTACGTGCTGATGGACGTGGGCGAACGGCTGCTCGTGCTGGCGTGCGAGTTGAGCGAGTCCTCGCTTGCGCGTTTCGGGCTTGAAGGCACGGTCATTGCATCCGCCAAAGGCGCGGCGCTCGACCGGATCGCGTTCCGCCATCCGTTCTTTGACCGCCTCTCGCCGGTGTTCCTTGCCAATTACGTGGGAGCCGACACTGGGACGGGCATTGTGCATTCGGCCCCGGCGCATGGCGTGGATGACTTCAATTCGTGGCTTGCCTATGGGCGCGGCAGCGACGAAATTCTTTCCATCGTTCAGGGCGACGGCCATTTTGCCCCCAACTTGTCATTTTTCGGCGGCATGGACATCTGGAAATCCAATCCCGCCATCGTCGAAAAAATCGCTGCCTGCGGCGCACTGCTTTCGCACGGAAAAGTCGTTCACAGCTACATGCACTGCTGGCGGCACAAGACCCCGCTTGTTTACCGCGCCACCACACAATGGTTCGTGGGCATGGATCGCAAGGTGGCGGACGGTTCCACCCTGCGCGAACGCTCGCTCAGGGGCGTAGAGGAAACCCGCTTTTTCCCCGCCTGGGGGCAAGCCCGCCTGCACGCGATGATCAGCAGCCGCCCGGACTGGTGCATCTCGCGCCAGCGCACCTGGGGCGTACCGATCCCATTCTTTCTCCACAAGAAAACGGGTGAATGGCATCCGCGTACCGTCGCGTTGATGGAAGAAGTCGCACGCCGGATCGAAACAGACGGGATCGAAGCCTGGTTCAAACTGGATACTACCGAACTGCTCGGGGCTGAGGCCGCCGACTTTGAGAAGATCACCGACACGCTGGATGTCTGGTTCGATTCGGGGACGACGCACTGGCATGTGCTGCGCGGCTCGCACCCGGACGGGTATGCCAAGGGTTCTCGCCATCCGCCGAGCCGTCTCAAGGATGGCGAAGCCCCCTTGGGGGGCAGCGAGCAAAGCGAGCGTGGGGGCCCTCCCCATCCGCCGAGCCGTCTCAAGGATGGCGAAGCCCCCTTGGGGGGCAGCGAGCAAAGCGAACGTGGGGGTTCTATCGCCGACCTCTACCTCGAAGGTTCCGACCAGCATCGCGGCTGGTTTCATTCTTCGCTCCTCACGGGCGCGGCCATCGACGGCCACCCACCCTACCGCGCACTGCTCACCCATGGCTTCACCGTTGACGGGCAAGGCCGCAAGATGAGCAAATCGCTTGGAAACGTCATATTGCCGCAGGAAGTCTCCGACAAGGTTGGCGCAGAAATCCTGCGCCTGTGGGTAGCATCCACCGACTATTCCGGCGAGGTCGCCCTTTCGGACGAAATCCTGAAGCGCACCATCGAATCCTACCGCCGCATCCGTAACACCGTGCGGTTCCTGCTTGCCAACATCGCAGACTTCGACGCGGCTAAAGACATGCTGCCCGTGAATGAGTGGCTGGAAATCGACCGCTATGCGCTCATCCTCACCCGCAACCTGCAAACGCAGGCACTGGCCGACTACGAACGCTACGAATTCCACCGCGTCACCCAGGCGCTGCAAACCTTCTGTTCCGAAGACCTGGGGGCGTTTTACCTCAACATCCTGAAAGACCGCCTCTACACGACGGCGGAAAAATCCCCTGCCCGCCGTTCCGCGCAAGGCGCGCTCTGGCACATCACCCAGACCATCACCCGGCTGATGGCCCCTATCCTCGCCTTCACCGCCGAAGAAATCTGGCAGACGCTTACCAAGGATGCAGAAAGCTCCGTGATGCTCCAGGCTTGGCATCCCTTGCCCGATGTGCCCGATGAAACGGCACTTAAAGCGCGCTGGGCGCACATTACCGCCGTGCGGGCTGAAGTGTTGAAGGCGCTGGAAGAATTGCGCATCGCGGGGAAGATTGGCGCGGATTTGCAAGCCACCGTCACCATCACCGCCGAGGGCGAAGCGTTCGAGGCGCTTGCCACGCTGGGGGAGGGCCTCAAATTCGTCCTTATCACCTCCGCCGCCACGCTCAACCGGGGTACCCCCGGTATCCAGGCCGTGCCCGCCTCAGGCAAAAAATGCGAACGCTGCTGGCATGTGCGCGAAGACGTGGGGCAGCACGACGAGCACCCCACAATCTGCGGGCGCTGCGTGGAGAACCTTTTCGGTACCGGGGAACAAAGACGCCATGCCTGATTGCCGTAACACCCTCCGGTTCATGATGCCCTGGCTCATCATCATCGTTCTGGTGACCGTACTCGATCAGATGACGAAAGCATTGGCGGTCGCCCAGATTTCGCACGGCGGACGGTTTGAAGTCACCCCTTTCTTCGACCTCGTCCTCGCCTTCAACCGTGGCGCGGCCTTCAGCTTCCTTGCCGAACACTCCGGCTGGCAACGTTGGTTCTTTGCCGTGCTGGGGCTGGCAGTCAGTGTCTGGCTGCTGGCGCTCATCTGGCAACATCGCTTTGAGCGCCTGCAGCCGTTCGCCTTCTCCCTGGTCACCGGCGGCGCGCTCGGCAACGTCATCGACCGATTTACCCATGGCGCGGTCGTCGATTTTCTTTCCTTCCACGCTGGCCCGCACTACTGGCCCGCTTTCAATCTCGCCGATTCGGCGATTACCCTGGGAGTTGGCCTGATAATCGTCGACCAATTCCGCGCAAAAAAGGATACCAAACCCCGTCCGGAGAACCCCAAGTGAACCAGACCGTCCTTGCAGACAGCCTCGTCACCCTGCACTACCGCATTGCCCTGCCCAACGGCCAGCCGCTGCTCTCCACATTTGAGACCACGCCCGCCACGCTCAAGTTGGGCGCGGGCGAAATGCTACCAGCAATGGAAAAGCTCATCGTCGGGCTGACCATCGGCAGCCGCCGGGTGTTCGAGCTTTCCGCCGAAGAAGCCTTCGGCCCGCACCGGCCCGAACTCGTCGAGCGCGTGCGGCGCGAACATATGCCTTCGCAGGAAATCGAAGCCATGAGCATCATGGAATTTGTCGCCCCCGATGGCTCGAAATACTCCGGCCTCGTGCGTGAAATCGATGGCGCTTCTGCGCTGATCGACTTCAATCACCCGCTGGCGGGCAAACCCATCCGCCTCGAAGTCGAAATCATCGGCGCGGCCTGAATGCGCAACACATCCTCGCTTCGTGGGTGAGGAAATGGATATTGGGGTGTGCGAAGCTCACCCCAACCTATACGACTTACATATTTTCCACAAACAAAAACATGCGTAAAGCATAGGTTGGGGTGCGCGAAGCAAACCCCAACGTACTGGCGCAAAAGGGCGGCAACTGATCACTGCTTATGCGGGAAAGGCCGACGGCCCTTCACAACTTCAAATTACCAGCCGGAATATTTACGGGGGCTGATTTATCCTGGATTATAATTTGGAAGGGGATTTATACGTAAAGTGCACCAAGGAGACAATTATATGAAGCGAATAGCCCAGTATGGTGCCGTGATCGGTGCGGTTGTTGTTTTATTGAGCGGATGCTCCGAAGAGTCATACACCACCTCCCAACCATCGGCTGACACGGGCACTCCACCACAGGGCGATAACCCGCCGCAGATCAAGTTCGCCACCGAATCTGCCGCAGCCGATTCCAGAAAAGCCAACCTGCCGGAGATCGATCGGGTCACGGCGACCGTTAGGAGCAATAATGATAAGAACCCCGGCACGCTTACCGCCATCATGCGCTCCGTCGAAGCAAATGACCGGGTCATGAACGTCAAGTTTGCCGTCCAATGGGACAGCCCCGAAGAATCCGTATCCGCGAAGCTTAGTTCTACCAGCCAGGATTGGAACGCGCGAGATCTGATAGCGGTCGACACCATGAACCTGACGGCATACCGGCCCCTGTGTACCAAAGGCTTGTACAAAAGCCCCTCCGGGGGAGATCAGATACATTGCTATGCCTCACAATTGCGTTGGCCCCGCGATGTCGCTGCGAGCGTACAACTGGTGAACCACGTCCTCACCGAAGGAAATGCCGTATTGCCCGCCCCTGAAGGCAGGCCAGCCACTCTGGATATCTCCCTCGGTTCGCCGCTGCCCACGTTCACAGCCGTACCCGTCACGTACAGGTGAACTGATGGCAACCTTTTTTCGCGTGATCGCCACGCTCGTTTCGTTATTGCTGGCGGGAGTCCCCGCCCTGGCAGCCCCGCCTTCCGAACCCGAAGCGGTTACCGTCACCGACGCAATGCTCCGGGACGCGACCTTCCCCATAAGCAGCACCAGTGATGCAACCTTCCCCTTGAACGGCATCGAGGACTCAACGATACCGCCGAGCATCACCGTTGTGGAAGGCAACACCAAGACGATCCGGCTGGTCTCCGACATCTTTTTCGCCTTTGATTCAGCCGAACTCAATCCGGCGGCAATTGACAAACTGCCCGGCATCATGGAGGCCATCCCCAAGGGCAATAAGGTCGAGGTCAACGGCCACACCGACAGCATTGGATCGGATAGCTACAACCTGACATTGTCCCAGAACCGGAGCAAGGCCGTGGCCAACGCCCTGGCCGTCGCCCGCCCCGACCTGAAGATCACCACCCACGGATACGGCAAGGCGAACCCCGTCGCCCCCAATACCAACTCCGATGGCAGCGACAACCCGGGCGGACGGGCTCAGAACCGCCGGGTCGACATCGTTTACCAGTAGGGGACGATGGCAATCGTCCCGTTTGATCGCGGGCGGATTGCCATCTGCCCCTCCACCACCCCGTCGGGTATGCGAAGCCAACGCACAGGGGCAAAGGGATGACGGCAACGTTGGAGTTCGCGAGGTTCACCTCAACCTATAAAATCCCTGCTGCATCAGGCTTTCAGCCAAACCGAAAATGATCCAACCATGACGGAAACGCCCATCGAAATCCTTCTTGCCAACCCACGCGGTTTCTGTGCGGGGGTCGAGCGCGCCATCGAGACCGTCGAGCGTGCGCTTGCCCTTTACGGGGCACCCATTTACGTGCGGCACGAAGTCGTCCACAACCGCCACGTCGTCGATAACCTGCGCGCACGCGGCGCAATTTTCGTCGAGGATCTCGACGAAATCCCCGATGGGGCCACTGTCATCTTCAGCGCCCATGGCGTGCCGCTTTCCGTGCAGCAGGAAGCCGCTCGTCGGGGTCTGCGCGTGTTCGACGCCACTTGCCCACTCGTCACCAAGGTTCATCTGGAAGTTGCGCGGATGCACACCCAAGGCCGCGAGATCGTTATGATCGGCCACGGCCATCATCCCGAAGTCGAGGGCACGATGGGACAGATCGAAGACGGCATCTATCTGGTTGAAACCGCAGCGGATGTCGCCACCCTGCACCCCGTGCGCCCGGAGCGCCTCGCCTACGTCACTCAGACCACCCTTTCTGTCGATGATGCCGCTAGTATCGTTGCCGCCCTGCGCTCCCGCTTTCCCGCGATCACCGGCCCCAAAAAGAACGATATCTGCTACGCCACCCAGAACCGGCAAGACGCCGTTAAACGCCTTGCGGAGCAGGCAGACGTCGACATCGTATTCGTAGTCGGCTCGAAAAATAGTTCCAACTCCAACCGTCTCTGCGAAGTTGCGGCGCTACGCGGCGTTACTGCCCATCTGGTCGACGACTCCGGTGACATCGACCCGGCCTGGCTCGCAGGCAAGAAGAAGATCGGGGTTACCGCCGGCGCCTCCGCCCCAAAATCACTGATTACCGAAGTCATCCATCACCTGCGTTCCCTCACCGGCGCAACAGTGCACGAACGCGATGGCGTGCTGGAAACCACGGCATTTCCGCTGCCGAAGGGCTTGCAGGAAAAATCGTAACTGCAGGCGAGTTTCCTTGACTTACGGCCTGCTGATCGCTGAAACCGGCATTTTCGTGACGGAATCCCCATGGAACAGAAAGGTTCAACGTAAGTATTTCTACTTATGACATATTGCCCACCGGCACCGGCACTTTTCATGCTGGAATTCCTTGCGAATTAAAAAATGTCCATATCACATACCGGATCCACACAGCAGCCGGTAAATGGGCTGAGCGCACCATCGGGTTGAGGCGGCCTGGATCTGGCACATGCGCTTCCTCAACGCACATGGGTATTCCGACATTGAAATCGAAAGGACGCGAAAATGATATCAAGATTTAGAGGTTCCTTCGGCGACTTGCCGATTTCAACCAAACTCAATATCGTCCAATCCATCACGCTGCTTGTATTGTTCATCATCGCCATAACTTGGTTGTCCGAATGGACGACGCAGAGAGCCGTCAAGAGCCAGACCGAGACGATACAGCAGGCCAGCCGCCAGACGATGAGCATGATCCAGCTATTCAACGAAACCCTGGTTGATCATGCCGTCCGGATGGGCGAAACCCTGAAGAGATCGCTGCCGTCCGGCTACACACTCGACACGACCCAGCGCATCAACGTTGCCGGAACACCAACCCCGGTGCTCAAAGCGGGCAACGACGTGCTGAACCTCAACTTTGACGAAATCGACCGTTTCAGCGTGACGAACGGTTCCGTCGGCAGCATATTCGTGCGTGACGGCAACGAATTCGTCCGCATCACCACGTCGCTAAAAAAGGAAAACGGCGAACGCGCCATCGGCACCAAACTGGATCACGAGCATCCGGCATATGCCACATTGATTGCGAACAAACCCTACACCGGAAAGGCAGAGCTTTTCGGGCGCCAATTCATGACCCATTACCTGCCGATGCAGGACGCCTCCGGCACCATCGTCGGCGCAATCTTTACCGGTCACGATTTCACAAAGGAAATGAACGCCTTGCGACAGAGCATCCTGGGAACAAGGTTCGGCAAAAACGGCTATATGTACGTGATTGACGCCGGAAAGAATGCGGGTACCTTGATTGCGCACCCGACGATCGAAGGGAAAAACATGTACGACGATAAGGACGCCAAAGGTTTTTACTACGTCCGTGCCATGATTGAACAGAAAGAAGGCGTGCTGCCATACTGGTTCATCAATACTGCTATCGGCGAAACCAAGGCGCGCAAAAGAATCGCGATTTTCGATACCGTCCCGCAATGGGACTGGATCATCGTCTCCAGCCTCGATGGGAAAGACCTGGATGAAAATGCCGCCGACATTCGCAACCAGTTGATCGTTGGGGCTGTCGTGCTGGGCGCGTTGCTCTTCATTGCCATTTTCGTCGCCTCGCGGCGATGGGTCACGCGGCCACTGACAGAAGCCGTCAGCGCGATGGAGAAAATTGCCGAAGGCCAACTGACGATTGCAATCCCCGCACACGGCAAAGATGAAGTGGGGCGGTTATTGGAGGCCACCAACACCATGGCTGGCAACATACGTTCCGCGATGAGCGACATCCAGATCGCCTCTCAGCAACTGACCCAAAACGCCGAGCATCTGGTCAAAACCGCTCAGGATTCTGCTGACCAATCGGTGCAGCAAAGCGATTCCGCTGCAGCGATGGCTACCGGCATCGAAGAAATGAACGCCAACATCGTTCAGGTTTCCAACGGCGCCAGACAAGCGCATCAGGTTTCGCTCGATTCCGACAACATCTCCAATGAAGGCGCCGCGATCATCCAGCAAGCGACGGAAAGCATGACGCGCATCGCCGGCACCGTGCGCTCAGCTTCCGACGCTGTCAGCATGCTTGGAAAAGAGTCGCAGGCCATTTCCAACATTGTCAACGTGATCAGGGAAATTGCCGACCAGACCAACCTGCTGGCGCTGAACGCGGCAATCGAAGCAGCGCGCGCCGGCGAACAGGGACGCGGTTTCGCCGTCGTCGCAGACGAAGTGAGAAAACTTGCCGAGCGCACGTCGAGTTCGACGCAGGAAATCAGCCCCTTGATCCAGCGCATTCTCGACGAAACAACCAATGCCGTCGCCAGCATGGAAGAAGGCGTGCGCCAGGTTGAAGAAGGCGTTTCCTACGCCAAACAGGCAGGCGGGAGCATCGCCAGCATCCGCCAGAGCGCCGGCCAGGTTTCGGAGGCAACGATTGTCATTTCGGATGCGCTGTCGGAGCAATCGTCAGCAATTGCCATTATTTCCCGCAATGTCGAAAAAGTTACCACGATGGCCGACCAGAATAGCCAGATTGCAAAGGAATCGGCGGAATGCGCCTCGGATCTGGAACAACTGGCGCGCACGTTACGGGAGCATGTTTCGCATTTCAGCATCTAGTATATTTTGATTTAATTGCACACTTTTTCTACACGTGAACACGGGTAGCAGGGTAAAAACGCCCTGACGGGGGTATCAGGCAAACATAAATTTTGCCCAATCACCGATGCCAACGGTTGGCAGAATTGCGATTACAATCGGCCGGTCAATACATGCAGTTGTTACAAGGATTCCGGCTATGATTTTAAATACTGTCTTCGCGCTCCTCCTGACCGTCGTATTGATCATCGTTGTATTGATCGTCTGGGGCATCATCATTTACAACGGGCTTATCGCATCTGCCAACCAGATGCGCAACGGCTTTGCGCAGATCGACGTGCAATTGCAGCGCCGTTACGACCTGATCCCCAACCTGGTGGAAACCGCCAAGGCATACATGAAGCACGAGCGCGAAACGCTGGAAGCGGTTATTTCTGCCCGTAACCAGGCCATGCAGGCTGCCAGACAGGCCAAAGATGCCTTTTCCCCCGAGGCGATGCAAGCCTTGCAAGGCGCAGAAAGCGCGCTGGGCGGATTGATGACCCGTTTTTTTGCGCTGGCCGAAGCCTATCCCGATCTCAAGGCCAACCAGAACATGAGCCAATTACAGGAAGAACTGGCCTCAACCGAAAACCGCATCGCTTTCGCCCGCCAAGCCTACAACGACGCCGCAATGCGCTATAACATCCAGCGCGAGACCTTCCCCAATTCTTTGATTGCATCGCGTTTCGGTTTCCTGGCTGGAGAAACCTGGAAAAGCGATGAGGGTAAAGCAATCCGGAAAAATGTCAAGGTAAGTTTTTAGGCAGCAATAAGGTAGTATGGATTTTTTTACTGCCCAAGAGCAAGCCCGGCAGAAAAGCCGCTGGCTGGTATTCTGGTTCGTCCTGGCAGTGTTGGGCATCATCACTGTTATTTATCTGGGCGCGACGTTCTGGGTGGCTTACAAAGAGTCGGCGGTGCAGACTTTCACATACCGCCTCTTCACTGGTTCCCTGTTAGTAATTACCTTCGTTCTGGGTCTTTTTGCATACTTTACATGGATGGGTTCCCGTGCTGTCAGTGCAATATTTGTCATAGCGGCTATTTTTCTCGCTCTGTTTTCTATTTGGTGGATCAATCTTCTTTTTGGAGGGGAGCAGGTACTGCAATCAATGGAACACCCGTTATTTGAAAATAAAATGCAAATACAGCCTGCACATGCTTTTCAATTCTGGGATAGCAAGCGGTTCTTCCTGATCTTCTTGCCGGTAGGCGGCAGCATTGCAGTAGCTTCCCTGTTCAAGATATGGCAAATCTCCCGTCACGGCGGCACGCTGATTGCGGAGCAATTGGGTGGGCGCATGATCACGCGAGAAACTTCCGACCCAGCGGAAAAACGCCTGCTCAACGTGATCGACGAAATGTCCATTGCCGCAGGCATCCCCGCGCCCCTGGCCTTCGTGCTTCCTGAAGAACGCAGCCTGAACGCCTTTGCCGCCGGACTTTCCACGCAAGACAGCGTGATTGGCGTCACCCAGGGCCTTCTGGAGGCCATGAACCGCGACGAACTACAAGGCGTCATCGGCCACGAAGTCAGCCACATCATCAATGGCGATAGCCGCCTCAACATCAAGCTGATCGGTATCCTGTTCGGCATCTACGCCATCACTCTCATTGGCCGCTTCATGATGCGGGTAAGGGGCAGAAACGCTGCCCCTGCTGTCCTGGGCGGCCTCGTGTTGTGCGTCGTTGGCTCAATAGGCTTGTTCTTCGGACGTTTGATACAGGCTGCCGTTTCCCGAGAACGCGAATATCTGGCCGATGCTTCCGCCGTCCAATTCACCCGCCACCCTGCGGGGTTGGCCTCCGCGCTCAACAAGCTGCTCAATTCCGGTTCCCAGATTGAGCGCCCGGAAGCGACAGCGGCAAGCCATCTCTTTTTTGGCGCGATCGGTTCTTCCCTATTCGCTACCCATCCGCCGCTGGATGACCGCATCCGCCGTCTCGGTGGCAAGCAGTTGCTACGTCGCCAGGAAAAAGAAGCCTTCCAATCATCCATTGACGTTGCCTCGGTTGAGGCCCACCGTCCCCAGTCCCTGGCGGCAAACCCACATGCGGTGATGCCTATTTCCTCCCTCGGCGCCCTGGCAGGCACCGTGGCGGAAGAAATTCCCTCTGCAAGCATGACCCAGGCACAAAGCTTGCTCGCCAACCTGCCTGAACCCCTGCGCCAGCAGGTATGGCATGTCACAGGCGCCACCGGCATCATTGGCGGGCTGTTCTTCTCCAGGCAACCCGATGTCCGGTTTCAGCAGGAAAAACTGCTTTCCCCCGCCGCCCTGCCCACGGCACAGGAACTCTACCGATGGCTGTCCTCACAGCCGGAACAGGGCGCGCATTACCGGATCGCCTGGCTGGATCTGGCTCTGCCCACTTTGCGCGAAGCGCCGAAAGCCGAACGTCAGCAACTGATCGCCCTGACGGCAGCTTTGATCCATGCCGACGGGCATGTGAGTCCCAGCGAATTTGCCCTCTACAGCATCATGCGCAACGTTCTGCTGCCCCCTTCGGCACACCGCGCCAAACGTAGCAAGTTGCGCACGAATCGGTTAGACCAGGACATCGGCAACCTGTTGGCGCTCATCGCCCATGCCGGGCATGAAGACCTGGAGACAGCCAAAGCGGCCTATCAGGCAGCGATGGGTTGTTCCCCTGCCTCTACGCCGCCCCCCTTCCCTTCAATCACTGAGATCTCCCTTAACACGATCTCCCAGTCACTTGCGCATCTTGCGCTCACCACGCCGCCTTACCGGGAAAAGCTCCTTTCCGCCTGCGCCATTGCCATCCATTACGACGGTAAGGTCACCCCAGTGGAAAACGAACTGCTCCGCGCCTTTGCGCAAAGCCTCGATTGCCCTGCGCCGTTGATGGAAATATGTAATCAATAACGCCACGCGTTCAATAGCGTGCGCCCAACCCCATCATTCCCGCCAAAAAAAACAGGACAAAACCGCTCCAGAACAACATCAGAGCATATCTTTTACGCACTAATAGCCCATACCCCATCAGACAGGATGAGGTCATGACGCACAGCAGAACACCCGGCATGGATATCCCAAGCCATATCCCCATGGTAATCGTAAAGAGAATCGCGATGCCCGCATCCGCCAAATCGGGTGACTGGGCAAGGAACAACAAAAAAAACATTCCCAGGATAAGTACGGAACCAATGATCAATCTTCGATAGTAAATTTTATGTGCCAGCATGATTTAAATCTCCCTTCAATACTCCTGCTTTACACTAAGCCCTCCAGGGTAAGAGTCGCACCGGACTTCTGGCAAAGCCGGATCCTTCTGTAAAGTATCCAAACCTCCCCAGAACCGTGGTTTCGGTAGCAAAGTGTTGAAACCCACAAAAAATCCGGGGATACAAACGGCGTTGTAAGCCTTAACAACCGCCTGTGTTTCGTCGGAGGCACAGAAAAACGGAAAGTCCGAACGTTCGTCAAAAGTCAACATGGAAAGCGTTGTCCTTTTTCGGTCATCCATCATAAAAGGGGAAATGGACAGCCCAGGCTCCGCAAGGAGAAAGCGTACCGTAAACGCCTTGTGCGCGATCCCAGGATGCCCTTCCGGCACTGCCCCCTATCCCGACGGTATGGAATAGCTAAGTAGGAGTGTACTCCACCAAAAGTACGTTGTGAATATTTTTACAGTATATTTTTGAAGGCGCGAACCGAGCCGCGCGGGTGTCGCTTCCTGGCAGGAAACTGGGGGAATCTCAGCGTTCTTCCTGGTTGATCAGGTTGAGGTCAAGTTGGGCCCCGCCTCCCAAAATATCGGTCGCCATACCGAAATCTTCGTATTTTCCCTGGTTTTCGACTCCAGAAAGATATTCGACGGTGATGTCGCCGGTGATGTAGCAACCATCGAAACAGGAGGTCTCGAAAAACTGAAGCGCGGGGTTGATCACGCGCACGGATACCCTGAGATCATCAAGGCTCTGGTAAAGCAGGCCATCCGCACCAATTTCCCGGCAAATTTCGGCTTCGCTACGCTCATTGGCGATGAGTTCGCTACGCGTCGGCATGTCGATGCCGTAAACGTTCGCATAACGAACCGGCGGTGCGGCGGAAGCCATATACACCCTGGTCGCGCCCGCTTCGCGCGCCATGTTGATGATTTCCTTGCTGGTCGTGCCGCGCACGATGGAGTCGTCGACCAGCAGCACACTCTTGCCCTTGAACTCCTGGTGGATAGTATTGAGCTTCTGACGCACGGATTTTTTGCGCAAGGATTGGCCCGGCATGATGAAAGTCCGGCCAATGTAGCGGTTCTTGACGAAGCCCTCCCGGTACGGCAAACCAAGCCGCAACGCCATTTCCTGCGCAGCAGGGCGGCTTGAATCGGGAATCGGGATCACGACGTCGATGCCTGCATGTGGCATGGTGCGTTTCATTTTCTCGGCCAGGAACTCGCCCATTTTCAGGCGCGCTTCGTACACCGATACGCCATCCATAATGGAATCGGGCCTTGCAAGATAGACGTACTCAAACATGCACGGCGCGTTCATGGTCTTTACCGCGCACCCGCGGCTGCGGAAATTCCCTTCCGTGTCGATCAATACCGCCTCGCCCGGCGCAAGGTCGCGCAAAAGCCTGAAACCCAGGGCATCGAGCGCAACGGATTCGGAAGCTACCATCCATTCATTCCTGCCGTCCGGCAGTTCCTTCTTGCCGATCACTAAAGGGCGAATGGCACATGGGTCGCGGAAAGCAAGCAGCCCGTAACCCGCAATCATCGCCACGGCTGCGTAAGCGCCCCGGCAGCGTCGATGCACGCCTGCCACGGCACAGAATATCGCCGCCTCATCGAGACGCAGGCCGCTGGCCGCGTTTTCCAGTTCATGCGCCAGCACGTTGAGCAACACTTCGGAATCGGAATTGGTGTTGATGTGGCGGCGGTCGGAGAGGAATGTCTCCCGCTTGAGCGCCTCCGAATTGGTCAGGTTCCCGTTGTGCGCCAGAAGCAACCCGAAAGGCGAATTGACGTAGAAGGGCTGTGCCTCAGCAATGTTGAACGCCGAACCCGCCGTGGGGTAACGCACATGGCCTATCCCCCAGTTACCAGCAAGGCTGCGCATATTGCGGGTGCGAAAGACATCGCGCACCAGCCCAGGCCCCTTGTGCATGAAAAAGCGGTCGTTCTCCGCAGTAGCGATGCCTGCCGCGTCCTGCCCGCGATGTTGCAATACCAGCAGCCCGTCATAGAGCAACTGGTTGACCGGAGATGTCGCTACGACTCCGAGAATCCCACACATGGAATACCATCCTATTTGAAACGAATATCTTTGTTTGCCAGGTCAATGTCAATTTCCGGCAACCATGCCCTGACCTTTTCCATCGCATTTTCCAGCGGCGGTGCAAACAGCGCCTGTTTCCACCACGGCTCGCGCGACATCCCGATCAAGCCACCGATCCAAACCACAGCCAAAGCAATCACCAATCCACGAATGACGCCGAACACGGCTCCCAAAAACCTGTCGGTCGCACCCAACCCTACTGCGTACAGCAAATGCCGTAAAAAAAATTTTACTAATGACATTAACAACAATACAGCAAAAAGAACCAGCGCAAAGGACGCGACCACACGCCAGCGTGGGTCGACAATTGTGTTTACAAACCTGGGCGCTGCCACATCGACATACTGGCCTGCCACAATCAGGGCCAAAACCCAACCTGCCAGCCCCAGGATTTCACTCACCGCCCCCCGCCACAACCCGAGCATGGCCGAGAGTCCGAGAACGGCCAGGAACACATAATCAAAAACCGTCATCGCTGGACATCCAACATTCAGTGTTCAACGCGACGACAACACTGCGTTACGGCCCTGCGCTTTCAGACGGGCCACGATCTGTTCTCCCTCGCTCTGGGGTAGCGGGCCGATGCGAACCCGCGTCACCTTGCCTGTTTTTTCGGCGTAGGCATCAAAGCCCTGCTTTTTCAACTCTTCCGCTTGCCTGGCGGCCCTGTCCGCCTTATTGAAGGCCCCAACCTGGATGAAGACCTGGTCTTGCGCACTGCCCTCTTTTCCGCCTGTTTTCTTTGCGGGTAGGTTGCCATTGAGCAAAGCAAGCGCCCGTGCGGCCTCAGCTTCTTTTTCAGCAGTAGCTGGACGGGACGGCGGCCTCTCCTGCCGTGGTTCCTTGGATGGTTGTGCGGCAGGCGGAGCCGGGGTGGGCTTCGGCATGGACTGTACCGAAGGCGGGGGCGCCGGTGGTGACAGAGGGGGTTCGGGTGGGGGTGGTATTTCAACGGGAAAATCAGGCGCATCGGAAGCCGCATCCGGTTCGATATCGACACTGGCGGATTCAGCGTTGTCTTCAGGCACGCGTTGAGGCAATTCAAATTCGCCGCGTTCGGGAATAGAAACCTGCATATCAGGTACAGTGTGCGGCTCTTCACTATTCTCGACTGCCAATGGCAACACGATCACAGCCAACAAAGCCAGGACTGTCGCTCCCACGAGACGGCGACGCGCCCGCTTCTTGACTTCGAGGTCACTCATGTCGTCTGCCGAGAAATCGCTCACCTTGAACCCTCCTATTGGCGTATTGCGCATTAGAGGCAACCCTAAATTTCCGCCAATACGCCAGCCACAGTCAGAAAAGAACCAAACGTCACAATTCTATCATCGACAGCCGCGTGTTCTTGTGCTCGCGCGAATGCGTCGGCAGGTGTTGCAAAACCTTCTGCTATTTTGCTCTCTTCTATCCCTGCCGCCCGCAGGCGTCCAATCAACGCCCCAGCATCGATGCCCCTGGGGCCGGGCAGGCCACAGGGTAACCAATGGTCGACGCGCACGTTCATACGCATCGCCACACCTTCCACATCCTTGTCGGCAAGCATGCCAAAAACCGCCCAGGTTTCGGGGGCAAACCCGAGTTCACCGAGATTTTTGGCCAGTACCTCCGCTGCCTGCGGATTATGCGCCACATCGAGCACCACCTGTGGGCGCCCCGGCAACACCTGGAAGCGCCCTGGCAACTCGACCTGCATCAAGCCCTGCCGGATCGCCTGCATAGATACCGGGATGCGCATCCGCAAGGCATCGAGTGCGGCCATCGCCGAGGCTGCATTAAAAAGCTGGTTTGCGCCGCGCAAGGCCGGATAGGCCAGCCCGCCGCGCTTGACCAGGGTATCGCCAAGACGCGTTGACGAGGACGTTCCGTTACGCCAGTAACTCCATTGCTGCCGGTTGCCGTTGAAACCGAAATCGCGCCCGAGTATCCAAAGCTCCGCGCCAATCGTCTGCGCGCATTCGACAAGGCTTTGTGGAGGCTGCGGGTCGCCACAGATTGCCGGACGCCCAGCGCGGAAAATGCCCGCTTTTTCGAAACCGATAGCCTCACGCGTATCGCCGAGATAATCCGTATGATCCATCGCCACACCGGAGACGATCGCACAATCAGCATCGATGGCGTTGACCGCATCGAACCGTCCGCCCAGCCCGACTTCGAGAATGACAACATTGAGCTGCGCCGCGCAGAACACTTTCCAGGCCGCCAGCGTACCATGCTCGAAATAAGTCAGTGGCACACCGCCGCGCACCATTTCAACGTCGGCAAAGGCGGCCGCCAACACTTCGTCGCTTGCCTCGGCGCCGTCGATACGCACGCGCTCGTTGTAGCGCAGCAAATGGGGCGAGTTGTAGCAACCAACGCGATAGCCTTCGGCGCGCAGAATGGTTTCGAGCATGGCGCAGATCGAACCCTTGCCGTTCGTGCCGCCCACGATGATCACCACTGCATCGGAGCTGGAGCCGAGCGCAGCAAGCACTTTCGAGACACGTTCCAACCCAAGACAAATGGACGCGCCATGCCGCGCTTCCAGTAATTCGAGCCAGCCGGACAGCGTCACCGGCAGCAATTCGCGACCGCACGAATCAGGCATGAACAGCCGGTTGCCGGTTGAGAAGATTGAGGAGTTCAGCCAGACGCTCGCGCAACTGCCGACGGTCAACGATCATGTCGATCGCGCCTTTTTCAAGCAAAAACTCGGAACGCTGAAAACCTTCCGGCAACTTTTCGCGCACAGTCTGTTCGATCACGCGCGGGCCGGCAAAACCGATCAATGCGCCGGGTTCGGCAATCACCACATCTCCCATAAAAGCAAAGCTTGCCGAAACCCCACCCATCGTCGGGTCGGTAAGTACGGTAATGAACGGCAGCCCGCGCTGGCCGAGTTGGGTGATTGCCGCCGTGGTCTTGGCCATCTGCATCAGCGAGAACAATCCTTCTTGCATCCTCGCCCCGCCGGAAGCCGTAATGCAGATGAAAGGCAGGCATTGATTGAGCGCAACGCGAACGCCACGCACGAAACGCTCTCCCACCACCGACCCCATCGAACCACCGAGAAAATCGAATTCAAAACAGGCCACGACCAGCGGCACACTAAGCACCGTGCCCTGTATGACCAGCAGGGCCTCGGTTTCGTCCGTCCCTTTTGCCGCCGCCGTCAGCCGTTCCGTATATTTGCGCGAATCCTTGAACTTGAGCGAATCGACGGGAGTTACTTCATTACCGACTTCGAAACGGTTTTCGGCATCGAGCAGCAGATCGAGCCGGGCATGGGCGCCGATACGCAGATGATGTCCGCACTTGGGGCAAACGCTCAGGTTGCTCTCGAGGTCTGAGTGATAAAGCACCGCCTCACAGGACGGGCATTTATTCCACAGCCCTTCAGGGATCGACTTGTTACGTACAGCGCCTTCATCGCGCTTGATCCGGGGCGGGAGTAGTTTTTGCAGCCAACTCATGAATAGGCTCCGGCAAGTTCATCGAGCGCAACACGAACCCCGCGCACGAACGTTTCAACATTGGCACAAACCCGCTCACGCAGGCTGGCTTCGATTTCCTGGACGATGCGGCTACCAATCACCACCGCGTCAGCCACCGCACCGATTTTTTTTGCAATTTCGGCATCGCTAATGCCAAAACCCACTCCTACCGGCATCCCCGCCACGGCACGAATACGCGGGATGCGGGAGGCGATTTCGTCAAAGTCGAGGCGGGCCGCACCAGTCACGCCCTTGAGGGAAACATAATAAAGATAACCGCTGCCTGCCTGTGCAACATCACGGAAGCGCTGCTCGGAAGAAGTCGGAGCAAGCAGGAAAATCTGGTCGAGTCCGACAGCGCGCAGGCACGCGGTGAATTCCTCGCATTCCTCTGGCGGATAATCGACTACCAGCACGCCATCGACACCCGCCTGTCTGGCAAGATCGGCAAAAACGGCAAAACCCATCGCCTCGATGGGATTGGCGTAACCCATCAGCACGACCGGGGTGGTTGCGTTTTCCGCACGGAAGGCGCGGACGATATCGAGCACACGGGCAAGGCTCATGCCTTTGGCCAATGCCCGTTCCGAGGAACGCTGGATCACCGGCCCATCGGCCATCGGGTCGGAAAACGGCACGCCAAGCTCGATGATGTCAGCCCCGCCCTTGATCAGCGAGTGCATCAGTGACAAGGTCAGTTCAGCGTCAGGGTCGCCCGCAGTAATGAAAGGGATCAGCGCCTTACGCCCTTCGGCCTGCAAGTGCTGAAAAGTGGTCTGAATTCTGGACATAAAACCCTGAGTACGGGAAGTTCAAAACCGAATGCCTGAACACTCGGCTACGGTATGCATATCTTTGTCGCCGCGCCCGGAAAGGCAGACCAGCAAGAGTTTGTCGCGAGCCATCGTGGGAGCAATCTTCATGGCCTGCGCCAGAGCGTGCGCAGACTCCAGCGCCGGAATGATACCCTCGAAACGGCAAAGCGTATGGAACGCATCAAGCGCATCGGCATCAGTCACAGCTACATATTCGGCGCGGCCACTATCTTTTAACCACGCATGTTCCGGCCCCACGCCCGGATAATCAAGTCCGGCGGAAATAGAATGGGTTTCGATGACTTGCCCGTTTTCGTCCTGCATCAGGTAAGTGCGGTTGCCATGCAGGACTCCGGGTTTGGCATTGGCTGCGAGCGGCGCGGCGTGGCGTCCCGTTTCGATCCCCTCCCCAGCCGCCTCGACACCGAGCAGGCGCACATCCTCAAAGGGGATGTAGGGATGGAAAATGCCTATCGCGTTGGAGCCACCCCCTACGCAGGCAATCACCATGTCCGGTTGACGGCCGAAGATCCCCTTCATCTGCGTCAGGCACTCCCTGCCAATCACCGCCTGGAAATCGCGCACCATCATCGGGTAAGGATGTGGGCCGGCCACCGTACCGATGATGTAGAAGGTATCGGAAACATTCGTCACCCAATCGCGCATGGCCTCGTTGAGTGCATCCTTGAGCGTCTTCGAGCCGGACTCCACCGGAACCACGTCCGCCCCCAGAAGCTTCATGCGATAGACATTGACCGCCTGCCGTTTCATGTCTTCGATGCCCATGTAGACCACGCACTTGAAGCCGTAGCGGGCCGCCACGGTAGCCGTTGCCACACCGTGCTGCCCCGCACCAGTTTCGGCAATCACCCTGGGCTTGCCCATGCGCCTGGCAAGCAGCGCCTGCCCGATACAGTTGTTTACCTTGTGTGCGCCTGTATGATTGAGGTCTTCACGCTTCAGGAGGATCTGCGCCCCGCCCAGATTTTCGGAAAGCCGTTGGGCATGGTAGATCGGGCTTGGCCGCCCGACATAATTCTTGAGTTCATTGTCAAACTCGGCGGTGAACGCCGCATCCGTGCGGCACGCTTCAAAGGCTACCCGCAATTCTTCCAGCGCCGGCATGAGCGTTTCGGCAACGAAAATACCCCCGTACGGCCCGAAATGCCCCCGTGCGTCGGGAAATGAATACTGTTCAGCCATCGGCGTTGCGAACTCCTGCGATAAACGCGGCGATTTTCGCCGCGTCCTTGATTCCTTTTGCTACTTCCACCCCGCTCGACACGTCGACCGCCCAAGGCCGCAACCTACAGACGGCTTCACCCACGTTGCCAGGGTCAAGCCCTCCCGAAAGCACCAGTGGACGCTCTATCCCTGGCGGAACCAACGACCAGTCGAACACCTTACCGCCGCCGCCATACCCCTCAACGAAAGTATCGAGCAGCAATCCGCAGGCGCCAGGATGGGAAGCGGAGAATTCTAGCAGATCAATCCCCGGGCGCATCCGTGCCGCCTTGATCCAGGGCAGGCAGCGATTCGAACGGGGAACTGCGGCTGCGCATTGGGCATCACTCTCGTCGCCGTGGAACTGGAGGCATTGCAGGGGCACACGGCGCAACGCCTCAGCCACGAATTCAGCCTGCGGGTCGACGAACAGCCCCACTGCCGTGACAAAAGGCGGCAACAGGCTTGCCAGTTCAGCGGCCCGCTCGAACGTGATATTGCGCGGGCTAGGTGGATAAAACACGAAACCGACCGCGTCGGCTCCTGCCTCGGCCGCCGCGATGACATCCTGTGGCCGGGTGAGGCCGCAAATTTTGATCCGGGTACGCGACATTCAAGGCACGGCAAAATAAGGTTTCGTCATGATACGCCCACCTTCCGGCAACGGCCAGCGCTGCGGGTACGACACCCCGCAGAGGTAAAGGCCGTCCGGGGCGAAAGTCGACGCGCCCTTTGCCCGTTCGCAGGCCGCCAGCAACTCGCCGAGCCATTGCGGCGCCCGCTCGCCCTTGCCAACCATCACTAGTGCACCGACGAGATTGCGCACCATATGATGCAAAAACCCATTGGCACTGAAATCGAACACGATGATACCGCCTTCACGCCTCACATGAGCCTCAGACACGGTTCGTACAGGTGTCCTGGCCTGGCAGGACGTAGCGCGGAAAGAGGAAAAATCGTGCTCGCCGCACAACTGCGCAGCAGCGGTAGCCATTTTTTCCACATCAAGCGGCAGATGGAACCAGCCTACCCGTCCGGCCAATACCGCTGGACGCACCGGTGCATCATAGAGCAAGTAACGGTAACTGCGCGCACGGGCAAGATAGCGGGCATGGAAACCCTCATCGACTTCCACCGCCCAACGAATCGCCACGCCTGCCGGCAACCAGGTATTTGTTCCCCGAACCCAGGCTGTCACGGGGCGGCGTGCCCCGGTATCAAAATGCGCGACCTGGGCAGTAGCATGTACGCCAGCATCAGTACGTCCGGCAGCGTGCAACCTGACGGGTTCATCGGCGATGATTCCGAGCGCACGTTCAATGACATCCTGTACCGTACGCCCGTGCGGCTGACTCTGCCAACCCTCGAAGGCGTTGCCCGCGTATTCGATGCCAAGCGCAATTCTCACCGCAGCCGCCACAATACCAGAAGAATACACACCATGACTGGCAAGGCAATATCCCTAAAGCCAAGCTGTTCATGCATCAATTGCACGGCCTCGCCATCAGCGGCAGAGGGCGGATACAGCCAAACCTTCCAATTCTGCCAGGGCCGTTCGTCATCGCGCGCGGCACTCGCGTGGCGCAGCACGAGATGCAGGCGCAAGGCGATACGCTCCGCCGGCAAGCCGAATACCCTGCATGGGCGGAAAAGCGCGTAAAGCCCATTCACAAGGCGATTTGCCGACATGCGCCCAATCAGAACCGCCACCCAGCACACCAGCGCAACCAGTCGGGAACCGTGCGTAAAGGCAAGCAATAATCCCTCCCAGCTGGGACTCGTGCGCGGCCAATCCATGAAAACCGCCTCTCCAGGTGTACACCACGCGAACAACACCAGGATCGCCAACAGGAGAACGCAAATCCTGGCAAGAAGCCGCACGCACTGGGCACGCGCGCATACAAGCGCCACAATGAGGCTCACGGCGGTCAATGCGACAAGACTCCAACCTTCAGCCTGCTGTACGAAAAGAGCTGCCGTCGCCCACAGGAAAAGAATCGAACCCGCATGCATAAAGAGACGCCGCACGGGACATACCCGGCGGCGGCATAACAATCAATGAAAAAAACCGATTCAACTCAGATTAGCGATCAATGCCTTAGCTTCTGCCTTTTGTGCGGCATTGCCTTGAATGATAACCTCGCGAAGTAACTCCAGTGCCCCCTCGTTGTCGCCCATATCTTTATAGGCCAACGCCAATTCGAGCTTGGTGTCGATTTCCCCCGCCTCCAGCGTATCAATCGGGTCGCTGACAGGCAGGGCAACATCCGGCTTGAGATCGAGGTCAAGATCGAAATCCAACGTGCTCGGATCGAAACCGGTTTTTTCGAGATCCAATGTCACTTCATCGCCATGCGCTTTACCATCGTGTGCGGATGGCAACACAACAGTCTCGGCCATATTCCGCGCGGGCGAATCAAAATCAAGTGGCTTGACCAGATCGTTCGCACCCTTGCCTAAGATTGGCGCAGTACCCGTTTTTTTGGAAGCAGTGTTTGCCGATGGCTTGGTTATGGTCACGGAAATAGGCTGTTTGCCCGCTTCGGAAGTCGCCTTCGCCTTCGCCTTCGCCTTCGTCTTGCCGAGATCGAAGTCGATGCTGCCTGCGGTCTTCGGTGTCTTTTCGAGCGGTTCAAACTGGAAATCGATTCCTACGGCATCAATGCCAGACGACCGCTCTTGCCCGGACTGCGCCCGCGCACCTGGAACGACGGTTGCCTGCGTCGACAATATGTCGTCCAATTGATCCCGTATTACTACGGTCTCTTTCAGATTCAGATGCCCGGCATCCGTTGCAGGTGTGTTCACCGTCGATGAGGTTCCGAAATCCAGATCGGACAAGACAGGACCAAAACCGGCAGAACCCATTGCCATACCCGCATCCAGCGTAGAAGGTTCTTCGAGGGTGGGTTCAAGCTCTGGCATTTTCGAAACTTCCCCTTTTCCCTGTTTGGACGAACCCCCAGCGTAGAGTGGGTTGGAAGGATCGAGCCGACGACCCATCTGCGCCGCCTTTTCCCAATCCCTGCCCTGACCTGCTGTGCGGGAAAAGAGTTCGGAAGCCCTGGTTTCAAATTGCGTTAAATCCTGTCTTTGAGCATAAATTTCGAGCAGTTTGACGTAAATCGCCCCACGCTTCGGATCGGTCTTGAGCGCGTCGGTGAGGATTTCTTCGGCTTGACTGTCACGGCCATAAGCCATGTAAACGTCAGCCTCTGCCACCGGATCGACCCCTTCGTTGGTATCGATCGACAACCCGGTCTGGCTGAAATCGGTATGGACGACGCTGCTGGCAGTGGTGTCCACGCTCTGGCCGCCATTGTCTCCAAAGAACGAAGTGGTCTCACCCAGGAACATGCTTGTATCATCCTGCGAGAGGGTATCGAGTCCGACGTCGGAGCGCTTGTTCCGCCAGGAACGAATGCCGAAGAGAGCGCCCAGAACCACGATGAATAGTGAGATGACTCCCAAAATCCGTGGATCGGTCGCCAATTCCCATATGTTCTCCACTTGCCTCATCAACGGGTCTTTGTACTCTTCTGGAAGATCGTACTCTGCCGGTACTGCGACAGAAGTCTCACCAGGCGGGGGTTCCTGCGCAGTTTCAGCCTCGGCCACGACAGACTCAGCAGACTCAGCCGAAATCGGTTCGGAGGGAACCTCCAGCGTTTCGTCCACAGCAGATGGAGGCTCGGGAACAGAAGGCGGCGTGATTTCAGCCGCAGGAGGGGGCACCGGTTCAGGCGCCACAGGAGGAGGTATCTGCTGCCGCGATTTCGCAAGTTTCTGATCTCTCAACTCACGAAGTTTGTTCATTTCTTCGAGTTCTTTGATCCTCTCCTCGAACTCTTCCATCGCGCGCTGTTTCGCGACAAGATCTTCTTGCATCCGCTGCATACGAGCGACATCGCCACCTTGTTCGGTATTATTCGCAATCTGCAACTGGTCACTATCCCGCTCGGCGGGCGGCGGGACTCTCTCAACGCTGGTTAGTCCTCCAGTGCCTTGCTCCATCGAACTCTTGGGACGGTGGCTGGCAACATCTGCTCCTAGTTGTGCTCGCCACACATTGAATTCGCGCGCGTGGATACGCACTTCCTTGCGTGCCTCGGTATGGCTGGTACTGCGTATTTCGTCGGCAGACGGTATCTTGAGGATGGCTCCGGATCTGAGCCGGTTGATATTGTTACCAACAAACGCCGCCTGATTGGCGCGGTATAAGGCCATCATCATCTGGTCGAGCGTCACTTCCCCAGACATGTGGCGGTTGGCAATGGCTCCCAGGGTATCACCGGACTTGACGGTGTAATCGTCACCTCCCAAGCTTCCCGGGGGATCAAGCTCAAGCGCAGAAGGCGGCGGCGGAGGGATAACCCTTTCTTCAACCGGTGCCCTTTCAACCGGCGGCCTTTCAACCGGCGGCCTTTCGGGTGGACTGGCAACCACTTCTTCCTGGACGGTTACTGGAGGCGACTCCGATTCCGAACGGCTTCGGTAATTTATGGCCACCGGATCGTCTCCCAGTTCCAGTTCCTGTTTCGGAGTTGGGGCCTCCTGCGCCTGGGCGGGCGGAGTTTGAGCCGGAAGCTGCCCTAGTGGGTTTTCGGCCGCAAGCGGGGGTGGCAAGGTCTGGGTGATTATCGCGGGTTCGACAGGGGCAGGCGGACGAATGGCCAAGTCGGGTGGGTCGAGCAGAATGTTATAAGTTCGCGCTATGCGTCCATCGTCCCAGTTCAACTGAACGATCAGGCTGGCAACGGCTTCATTTACCGGGGTATTGGTGCTGAGTTTCAGCACGGAACGGTCACCCTTATTTTCGACCGTAACACGCACATTGGGTACGAAGCTTGCGTAAGGGATATTCGCCTGTAAGAACACATCGGATGGCGCAATGCGAGCCGTCAGTGATTGCAACTCCTGTTGTGTCGCATTGATTTGGATTTCGACATTCAGCGGCTCACCCAGCTTACTTCGAACGTTGAACTGACCAAGTCCGGCAGCCTGCGCACCAAATGCTAACAAGGAGATCGCTATCGCGACCATGGGCACTTTAATAATCCGTTTCATCGCTTTCCTCAAACCTGCTTCCCTTCATCCATCAAACAAAGGGCGATATATCATAGAATTGGCACCACAATCCATCATTGACTTGAGATACTTGCAGCAACCGTTTCAGACTAAAGGAGAATACCACTAACGCGACTATAAAAAATACTGTAGGAAAAAGATTTTCCGATTCAACGTGAGCGCTCTCCATTTTCGGACATTCCACCCAAATCCATTATCCGAGCAAAATGCGTAGCATACGCCGCAACGGCTCGGCTGCACCCCATAACAACTGATCGCCAACAGTAAACGCGCCAAGATATTCCGGCCCCATCGCCAATTTATGGATGCGACCAACAGGAACGGAAAGCGTTCCCGTCACTGCGGCAGGGGTAAGTTCACGTTCGGAAACCTCGCGTTCGTTGGGTACGACTTTCACCCATTCGTTGGCTGAAGCAATGATTTCGGATATCTCGTCAAGCGGCACATCCTTTTTCAGCTTGATGGTCAACCCCTGTGAATGGCAACGCATAGCTCCGATACGCACGCACAGACCGTCGACCGGGATACTGCCCGCCGCACGAAACGGAGGTTTGCCAAGAATCTTGTTGCACTCCGCACCGCCCTTCCATTCTTCCTTCGACTGTCCGTATTCGACCGGCGCATCAATCCACGGAATGAGGCTACCCGCCAGCGGTGCGTTGCGGAAGTTCCTGGTCGGAAATGCCGGGGAACGCATGGTTTCAGCCACTTTGCTGTCGATGTCGAGAATAGCCGAAGCCGGGTCGGCAAGCAGGTCGGCCACCGAAGCGTGGAGTGCGCCCATTTGCGAGAGCAGTTCGCGCATGTTTTGCGCCCCCGCGCCGGAGGCAGCCTGATAGGTCATCGACGATACCCATTCGACGAGATCGTGCCGGAACAGCCCGGCCAGCCCCATCAACATCAGCGATACCGTGCAATTTCCGCCGATCCAGTTTCTGCATCCCTTTGCGAGAGCAGCCTCGATGACGTCCAGGTTGACCGGGTCGAGCGCAATAACCGCGTCGTCAGCCATCCTGAGCGACGAAGCGGCGTCGATCCAGTGCCCCTGCCAGCCCGTGCCGCGCAGCTTCGGAAATATCTCCTTCGTGTAATCGCCCCCCTGGCAGGTGACAACGATATCGCATACCTTGAGTATGTCGATATTGGCCGCATCCTGCAAAGGCTGCGCGTCCAGGCTGCCGCCGAAAACAGGCGCTTTCCCGCCAGGATTAGAGGTCGAAAAATAAATGGGTTCAAACCAGGCAAAATCGTTTTCTTCCGCCATCCGCTGCAAGAGCACGGAACCTACCATCCCTCTCCAACCAACCAGTCCCACTCGTTTCATGATGTCCTCATAACTGAATCGAAACCCTACGCCTGCACAGAACACCAGATTACGCCAAATTGCGTAACTCCTGTCAGAATCATCCAAGCCCCACCAGCACCGCGTCACCCATTTGTTTCGTACCGACGCGGGTCATACCCTGCTCGTAAATATCGCCTGTACGCAACCCACGCGCCAGTACTTTTTTAACTGCATTTTCCACCCTTTCAGCCTCTTCTTCCAGGCCGAAGGAATAGCGCAACATCATCGCAGCAGAAAGAATTGTCGCCAGAGGGTTAGCCACGCCCTGCCCCGCTATGTCCGGTGCGGAACCGTGCGACGGCTCGTAAAGCCCCTTGCCGTTTTCGTCCAGTGACGCCGAAGGCAACATGCCGATAGAGCCGGTCAACATGGAGGCTTCATCGGAAAGGATATCGCCGAACATATTGCCGGTTACCATGACGTCAAATTGGCGCGGCGCACGCACAAGTTGCATAGCCGCATTGTCCACCAGCATGTGGGACAATGTTACATCTGAATATTCCAATGCAAGTTCATTCATGACATCGCGCCAGAGCTGAGTTGTTTCCAGCACATTCATTTTGTCGACAGAACACACTTTTTTATTGCGTTTCTGAGCTGCTTCAAACGCTACACGGCCAATGCGGAGAATTTCAGATTCCGAATAACACATGGTATTAAAACCGAAACGCTCGCCATTTCGCATATCAATACCACGCGGTTGCCCAAAATAAATATCCCCAGTCAATTCACGCACGATCAGGATATCCAATCCTGAAACGATTTCCGGTTTCAAGGTAGAAGCATTCGCCAATTCCGGATAAAGCACGGCAGGCCGCAAATTAGCAAACAAGTTCAAATGTTTGCGAATACCGAGCAGGCCGCGTTCGGGACGCTGCTCGCGGGGCAGCATATCCCATTTCGGGCCACCTACCGCGCCAAGCAGGACGGCATCGGCCTGTCCCGCAAGTTTTTGGGTCGCCTCCGGATAGGGGTCGCCGGTCGCATCGACCGCCGCCCCCCCCAGAAGCGCAGTTTCCATCTCAAAGCCAAGATTCAGGGCTTCCAGCACGCGCACGGCTTGCCCCGTGATTTCGGGGCCAATGCCATCGCCGGGGAGAACACAGATTTTTTTTATCATAGTTCGTCCTTGTCAATCAGGTTGCGAACAGCCACGGCAATTCCCGCCTGCGCCGTTCCTCGAACGCACGGATTTCGTCGGCATGGCGTAACGTCAGGCCGATGTCATCCCAACCGTTCAGCAGGCATTCCTTGCGAAACGCGTCCACCTGAAATGCAACCACATATCCATCCGGCCGGGTAACCGTTTGTTCCGCCAGATTCACGGCAAGCGAAAACCCCGGCGTGTATTCAGTGAGCCCGAAAAGCGCATCGATTTCCGCCTTGGGCAGCGCCAGGGGCAAGAGTCCGTTCTTGAAACAGTTATTGAAGAAAATATCAGCGAACGACTCGGCCAGGATTGCCTTGAAACCGAAATCCGCCAGCGCCCAGGGCGCATGCTCGCGGCTCGACCCGCAGCCGAAATTAGCGCGAGTAAGCAAAACCGACGCGCCCCGGTAACGCTCTTGATTAAGCACGAAACCGGGATTCAAGGAACGCTGGCTGTTGTCCATGCCCGGTTCGCCATGATCCAGGTAGCGCCACTCATCGAACGCATTCGGCCCGAACCCGGATCGTTTGATGGATTTCAGGAATTGCTTGGGGATGATCGCGTCCGTATCGACGTTATTACGATCCAGCGGGGCAACGAGGCCCGTAAAAGTAATGAATTTTTCCATACGTGTCCCTGCTTGCGAAACTCCCCGGTCGACCGTGGGTTGAGGTGCGTTTGCGAACCCCAACATCGCCGTCATGCTCTTATCTCAATACGTTGACACATCAAACCTACGCGATCTCCCGGTTTCAATTTGCCGCCTTCTGGATGGCCTTGCCACCCGCCTCGACATCCTTGCCGACACCATGCACGGTATTGCAGGCTGTCAAACCGGAAATGAAAACCATCAGCAGAACAACACAAAGCAAAGTTCCTCGTTTCATCTCTTTTCCTCCACGATTAAAGAATGTCCCGCACATCAACAAAATGTCCTGCAATGGCAGCCGCAGCGGCCATTGCAGGGCTGACCAGATGGGTACGTCCGCCCGGCCCCTGGCGTCCCTCGAAGTTGCGGTTCGAGGTGGAGGCGCAACGTTCACCCGGTGAAAGCCTGTCCGCGTTCATGGCAAGGCACATCGAGCAGCCCGGCTGGCGCCATTCAAACCCGGCAGCGATGAAGATTTCGTGCAGCCCTTCGGCTTCCGCCTGACGCTTGACCAGGCCGGAACCCGGTACAGCCAGCGCGAGTTTGACGTTCTCCGCCTTCCGGCGTCCTTTCAGGACAGCCGCCGCCTGACGTAAATCCTCGATGCGGGAATTGGTACAGGAGCCGATGAATACCTTATCGATCATGACCGACTGGATCGGCATGTTCGGCTGCAACCCCATATAGGCGAGCGCGCGTTCCATGCCTTCCCGTTTCACCACGTCCGGCTCCTTTCGGGGATCGGGAACCGTGGCGATTACGGGCACGACCATTTCCGGCGACGTACCCCATGTGACTTGGGGCAGGATTTTCGCCGCATCCAGATCAACGGTATGGTCGAACACGGCTCCTTCGTCCGAATGCAGGGTGCGCCAGGCCGCCACCGCCTTGTCCCAGTCCTCGCCGCGCGGCGAAAAGGGGCGGTTCTTCAGGTAATCGACCGTCACTTCGTCGACGGCCACCAGCCCCAACCGCGCTCCGGCCTCAATCGCCATACTGCAAAGCGTCATCCGCCCTTCCATCGAAAGCCCCCGGATGACGGAACCGCCGAATTCCATCGCGTATCCCGTACCGCCTGCCGTGCCGAGCTTGCCGATGATGGCAAGCGCCACATCTTTGGCGGTCACGCCCTTGCCCAGGCGGCCTTCGACCCGGATCAGCATGGTTTTCGATTTTTTCTGCACCAGGCATTGTGTCGCCAGTACGTGTTCGACTTCGGAAGTGCCGATGCCGTGCGCCATTGCCGCAAACGCGCCGTGTGTGGACGTGTGCGAGTCGCCGCAGACGACCGTCATCCCCGGCAACACCGCGCCGTTCTCCGGGCCGATCACATGCACGATGCCCTGACGCGCATCCCTGAACGGAAAATAGGCCAGCGCTCCGGTTTCACGGATATTGGCGTCCAGCGTTTCCACCTGCTGGCGCGAAACCGGATCAAGGATGCCCTCTTCCCAGTGGTCGGTCGGCGTGTTGTGGTCAACCGTCGCCACGATGGAAGAGACGCGCCAGGGCTTGCGCTCCGCGAGTTTCAACCCCTCAAAGGCTTGCGGGCTGGTAACTTCGTGCACCAGATGGCGGTCAATGTAAATGAGCGCAGTGCCGTCCGGCTCTTCGCGGACGACATGGCTCGACCACAGTTTTTCGTATAGCGTCCTGTTGCCCATCATACGTTCCAACAACTTATCATCAACAGAAAGTGTTAATTATTTCACACTTAAGTCACGAATCACCCACTGCACTGCATTCAGCGGGGCGAAGGCGGCTGCGCGCATGTCCCCGGCGCCAAGGCCGCGACCCTGGGCGTATCCGTGTGCACGTCACCGCACTGGGCGCGAAAACGCAAGGCATGCTCGATCAGCACCAGGGCCAGCATGGCCTCGGCTACGGGAATGGCGCGAATGCCCACGCAAGGGTCGTGACGCCCTTGTGTACTTACCGTCACTGCCTCACCGGCGAGGTTGATCGAACGTTTTTCACGACGGATGCTGGAAGCCGGTTTTACTGCCATGCTCACCACGATGTCCTGCCCCGATGACACGCCACCGAGCACCCCGCCCGCATTGTTCGACAAAAAGCCCTCGCGCGTAATCTCGTCGCCGTGTTCCGAACCGCGCTGGCTCACCGACGCGAAACCCGCGCCAATCTCAACCCCCTTCACCGCGTTGATACCCATCATTGCATAGGCGATATCGGCATCCAGCCGGTCGAATACCGGCTCCCCCCAACCCACCGGCACCCCAGCAGCCACTACATTGACGCGTGCGCCGATCGAATCCCCCTCGCGGCGCAGGCCGTCCATGTATGTTTCGAGCGTGGGCTGAAGCGAAACGTTGGGCGCAAAAAAAGGGCTGCCCGCAACAACATCCCAGGACTCGAAGGGAATGCGTATTTCGCCAAGCTGAGCCAGGTAGCCGCGGATCACGATACCGAACTTCCCGGCCAGCCATTTACGTGCGATAGCGCCCGCCGCCACCCGTACCGCCGTCTCGCGCGCCGAAGCCCGCCCACCACCACGGTAATCGCGCACGCCATACTTCTGCCAGTGGGAATAGTCGGCGTGCCCCGGCCTGAAAAGTCCAGCGATGTCGTTATAATCCTTGGAACGCTGATCCTGGTTGCGGATCAACATGGCAATGGGCGTGCCCGTCGTCAGCCCTTCGAAAACTCCGGAGAGGATTTCCACCTGATCCGGCTCGCGCCGTTGGGTGACATGGCGCGAAGTTCCTGGCTTGCGGCGATCGAGGTCAACCTGAATATCCGCTTCCGTAAGCGGCAACCCCGGCGGACAGCCGTCAACCACGCAACCAATGGCCGAACCATGGGACTCACCGAAGGAAGTGACACAAAACAGGGTACCGAAGGTATTGCCAGACATGGGAACGCCTTTTTGTGGAAACTTAAGGATTACGAGTCTAACAACTCATTGCCGATTGTGGATTGTGTATATTTGATAGCATTGCACCCAACATCTTAAATAATGCCCGGCGAACAGCTACGAAAAAACATGCGGATAACCCTGCCCATCCTGGCCTGCATCCTTTTTATGGGAATCATATGGCTGGCCGATACCAATGAGAACTTGTTCCTGGCAGGAAACGCAGTAGCGCAGTGCCTGCCCCCCTTCCTCTGGGCCGGAATCACCAATCTGGGCAATACGTTCGGTGCTTTTTGCCTGGTCGCCCCCACACTCGTCCGCTGGCCGCGCTGGGTAGCAGCGGCGCTGCTGGCTTTACCGTTCGGTACTTTCTTTACTTATTCGATCAAGAAATTGACCGACTTACCCCGTCCGCCGAAAATCCTCCCGCACGAAACGTTCCATATCATCGATACGCCGCTACTCGGGCATTCCTTTCCTTCCGGGCATAGCGTGACTGTTTTCGCATTCGTTGGCATCCTGGTGTTCTGCTCCCGGCGGCAGTTGGTCTGGCTCACCCTGCCCGTCGCGATGCTGGCCGCGTTTTCGAGAATCGCAGTCGGGGCACACTGGCCGCTCGACCTGCTCGCCGGGGCGGCGGGCGGTTGGGCAACGGCGGCGCTCGGTTGTGCGTTTTCGGCACGATGGCGGTTTTGGGAGAATGTCTACGGTCAGCGTATCCTTGCCGGCATTGTGTTCTTTTGCGCGCTGTATTTCGTTTTTGAAAACACGCACTATCCACAGGGACTCTGGATGCAATACTTGCTATGTGTCATAGGTATTTTGGGGTCGCTTTATGCCCTGTGGCGCCCAGCGGCGTTGAGAGCGCAAAGTTCAGCATGAAAATCGTGAAACGCGGACTCGCCATCGCATTCACGCTGGCGTTTGTGTTCTGGCTGGTGGAAAAACAACAATGGGACGCATTCGTTCTGATGCTGGGACAACTCCCCGGCAATGCGCTTGGACTGGCATTGGCGGGTTTCTTCCTGAGTTACCTGCTGCGCGCGGCACGGGTCTACGAAGAATTCCGCCATGAAGCCAGTGGCCGTTTCGGCGCTTGCCTGCGACTCGTGCTCCTGCACAATGCAGCGGTAAACATCGTGCCGTTCCGCGGTGGCGAGGCGGCCTTTCCCGTCCTGCTCGGCAGGTTCTTCGGCACGCCGCTCACGCGCGCACTGGCTTCCCTCTTCTGGTTCCGCTTGCAGGACGCGCTCGTCGTGACCGTTGTTGCGGTCGCAGTCTGGCCGGGGTTGCCGCCCGCGTTTCGCCTTACGGGCGTAGTAGCGCTCATCGTTTTTGCCTGGGCGCTGCCACGATGGGCGCGCCGTCCAGGTCACCCGCTCCCAGGAGGCAGGTTCGCCCGCTTGCGCGATGCCTTCGCCGAATCGACTCAGCATGCCCGTTTCGGCTGGCTATGGACAGCCGCGAACTGGTCGGTCAAATTTGCCGCACAGGCATGGCTGTTGGCCGCACTGATCGGGACGGAAATTCGCACGGCCGTGACAGGCGTATTGGGGGCGGAACTCGCCGCCATCCTCCCGGTGCAGGGCATGGCGGGATTTGGTACTTACGAAGCCGGAACGGCAATGGCGTTACTACCCAATGGCATCGAACTTGCCGATGGCCTGCGCGCAGCGCTGGCGTTGCACCTTTTCGTCATTGCCTGCTCTATATGCGCCGGTATCATTGCACTGTTGTTACCTGAAATTTATCCGGCACACCCAACGGCGGAACTACCCGAATCCGAAAAAGTTCAAAACTCATGAGCCAATCTCCCCTCCCTCCCTCCAAACCGCAAATCCCGGCTTCCCTGCCGTACCACACCCTGTCCATCGTTGTACCGATGCACAACGAGGCCGAAAACGTCGAACCGCTCCTCGAACGCATCCACCTCGCGCTCGAACCCTACCCATGCCCGTGGGAGGTGGTGCTGGTCGATGACGGCAGCAGCGATGCCACACCATCGGAACTATCGCGCTGTGCGGGTATCTGGGGCCCGCATGTGCGCGTCATCCGACTCAGCCGCAATTTCAAACAGACGGCAGCCATGCAAGCCGGGATCGACGCCGCGCGTGGCAGCGTCATCGTCACCCTGGACGGCGACCTGCAAAACGACCCCATCGACATCCCACGCATGGTCGGACAACTGCTCGATAAAGACCTCGACCTCGTTGCCGGTTGGCGCAGGAACCGCCAGGACAATCTGTTCCGCAAAATTCCATCGTGGATCGCCAACCGCCTCATCGCCCGAATGACAGGCGTACATCTGCGCGATTACGGTTGCAGCCTCAAGGCTTTCCGCGCCAGCGCTATTAAGAACGTGCGGCTCTACGGCGAGATGCACCGCTTCATCCCCGCTTGGCTGGCAACAGTGACGGCGCCCCAGCGCATTGCGCAGGAAGTCGTCATTCACCACCCCCGCGTGTTCGGGCAATCCAAATACGGCATCTCCCGTACCTTCCGCGTCGCGCTCGATCTTATCTTTGTCTATTTCTTCATGCGCTATCGCACCCGACCAGGGCATTTCTTCGGTGGCATCGGCATCATGCTCGGAACACTGGGAGGCATCATCCTCGCTTATCTTGCCGGAATCAAAATTTTTCTCGGAGAAAATATCGGTACGCGCCCACTGCTTTTCGGCGGTTTTTTTCTCGTCATCGCAGGCGTACAAATGGTGACATCCGGTGTCCTGGCCGAATTGTTGGCGCGTATTTACTACGAATCCAGTGGTACTCGCGCCTACCTGGCAGAGGAAGTGCCGCCTCCTGCCAAAAACGAATGCTGGCATTTGCCTGCCTCTGGCAACGAGGCTGGGAAACCGTGAACATAGCGCCAAGACTGGACACACGCGTTCTCCTCATCTTCGCTTTACCACTAGCCGCTTTCCTGCTGCGCCTGGGCGGTGCGCCGCTGTTCGATGTCGATGAAGGCGCATTTTCCGAGGCCACGCGCGAAATGTTCGAGCGCGGGGATTTTCTTTCGACTTGGCTCAATGACAAGCCTCGTTTTGACAAACCCATCCTGATCTACTGGTTGCAAGCGGCAAGTTACTGGTGTTTTGGCAGCATTCTCAGCATTGAATGGGTTTTTCGCCTGCCTTCGGCACTCGCCGCAGTAGCTTGGTGCTACGCCATCTGGCATTTCGCCCGCCCGCGTTTCGGCCCGAATACGGCACTGGCGGCGCTAGCGGTTGCGGCAACATCCGTCGGGCCTTTTGCCATTGGCCGTGCTGCCACAGCAGATGCCCTACTCAACCTCCTGCTGGCGCTGTCCCTGTTCGATGCCTGGCGCTATCTCGAACCCGGCCATGGCCGACGCGCTTCGCTGTTACGCTGCTATGCATGGATCGGCCTCGGCGCGCTCACCAAGGGGCCGATCGCCCTCCTCGTGCCGGGCGCCGTCACCCTGCTCTACTGCGCCAGCCGCAAGGATTGGCGTACCTGGCTGCGTGCACTGTCCGACCCATACGGCTGGCTGATCTTCGCCCTTATCACCGTTCCCTGGTATGTCACGGCCCTTGCCATACATGGACAGGATTTCATCGACGGTTTCTTCTTCAAGCACAACGTCCAGCGCTTTACCGGTACGCTCGAAGGTCACGCCGGGAGCCTCTTCTATTACATCATCGCCGTGCCCATCCTGTTGCTGCCCTGGACAGGGCCTCTTTTCGTCAGCTTGCGCAACATCAGGGCCGATTCTGCCAACCGCGACGGACAACACGCCGCCAGCGGCCTGCGCCGCTACTTGTGGATCTGGGCGGGGTTCGTCGTTGCCTTCTTCTCGCTCTCCGGCACAAAGCTGCCGCACTACGCGCTTTATGGCGCAACGCCCCTCTTCCTGCTCATTGCCGTGCATCGCGATGAATTGCGCAAACCTCTTGTGCATCTCGCCCCGCCCACTGCATTGCTTGCCCTGCTCATCGGGTTGCCGATGCTGGGTGCGGTTTTTTCCACATCTGAGACGGTGGGCAACGTCTACTACCGCGCCCTGCTCGCCGAGGCTACCTTGCGGGCAGGCGCAGGCTATTACGCCATTTGTGGCGGTGCGCTGCTCATCTGGCTGCTCATCCTCTTCGCGGCCAGGGAAAAAAGCACGCTGTGGAACCGTCTGATTTTTGCCGCCTGCCTGCAAACGGCAGTACTCGCGCTCGCGTTCATGCCCTGGCTGGGCGCGATGCTGCAAGGGCCGGTAAAGGAAGCAGCCCTTTTCATGCGAAGCCGCGCAGAGCCTGCCGTACTCTGGAATTTGCGCACGCCCAGCGCCAGTGTCTACTGCGATGCCATCACTCCCTCGCGGGCACCGGAAGAGGGAGAAATCGCCATCACCCGACTCGACAGACTGCCGGAACAAGGCTTCGAGGTTTTGTTCCAACGGGCCGGGGTCGCAGTCGTGCGCAGGACGGCCGGAGCAGAGCATCAATAAATTGCCCCACTAAGCGCGATACGGATCAAAGCGCGATACGGGCCACTTAATGGGGCGAAGAGGGGAACCATGCCACTAAAAGCTAAGCAAACACTGTGCCAGTATTTATCTATTTGAAATCATGCAAAATTTCAGAAGAACTTTTCCCTAGTGTAAAGTACCTCGACATTCGACCTTCAACATTTCCGTTACTGGAAGAACAAGCGGCATCCATCCATATCTGGCTTCAGGCTAATTGCCTGGTGATTGATCATTCTGACGAACGGCAGGATGTCGCCTGAGGTTCAACCTTTGCGGAACGCGCCCCGACATGAAAATCGCCACCTGGAACGTCAACTCCCTGAAAGTCCGCCTGCATCAACTCCTGGACTGGCTGAATACAAATCACCCGGATGCGCTTTGCCTACAGGAGCTGAAGCTGGAAGACAAAGCGTTTCCGGAAGCGGAAATCCAGGCGGCTGGCTATTACGCGGCCTTTTCCGGACAAAAAACCTACAACGGGGTCGCTATTCTCTCTTCCACGCCACCGGAGGATGTCATGTACGGCATCCCCAATTTTGCCGATGAGCAAAAGCGCCTCATCGCTGCGACCGTCAAAGGCATACGTATCGTGTGCGGCTACTTTCCCAATGGACAGGCTCCAGGGTCGGACAAGTTCGCCTACAAACTGGCCTGGCTCGATGCGCTGACATGCTGGCTCAAAGCAGGTGCGCTGCCTATGCATCCGAACATAGTGCTTGCGGGCGATTTCAACATTGCTCCCGATACGCTGGATGTGCACCCCGAATGGAAAGGGGAAATCCTCGTTTCCCCGCCCGAGCGCGCTGCGTTCCGCTCACTCATCGAATGCGGGTTTATCGATGCTTTCCGCCTGTTCGAACAACCAGAACACAGCTATTCATGGTGGGATTACCGGGCAGGATCCTTCCGGCGCAATTTCGGCCTGCGCATCGACCATATCCTGGTCTCCCAGGCACTGCGGGATGCCTGCCGCGCCTGTGCAGTGGATAAAGCACCCCGTAAACTGGAACGCCCTTCGGATCACGCGCCGGTAGTGCTTGAACTGGCGTCAAAATAAAACCCTGGCACAGATATCTTGCCATATGGACTGTCATGCTAGACTTTGACCACTCTCTGCGAACATCCCTTTATGAACCTGACCGACCGCATTTCCCGCCAGTTCGAAGACAGCGCCCGCGCCAAGCTCGCTGCTATCGAATGGTTGGCTACACCGGTTGCCGAGGCCATTGAGGCGATGACGGGTTGCCTGCTCGGCAATGGAAAAATCCTCATTTGCGGCAATGGCGGTTCAGCCGCCGATGCGCAACATTTCGCCGCTGAGCTGGTCAATCGTTTCGAGATGGAACGCCCGCCGCTAGCCGCCGTGGCGCTGACAGCAGACTGTTCGGTATTGACTTCAATCAGTAACGATTACGAATTCGCTCAAACCTTTTCCAAACAGATTCGTGCCTTAGGGCAGGCAGGCGACGTGTTGCTGGCCATTTCGACCAGCGGCAATTCGCCCAATATCCTTGCCGGCATCGCCGCCGCGCATGAGCGTGAAATGCGCGTGGTCGCCCTCACGGGCAAAGGCGGTGGCAGGATCGCAGAACTTTTAACACAAAATGACGTTCATATATGCGTGCCAAACGACCGCACCGCGCGCATACAGGAGATTCACCTGCTCGTCTTACATTGTTTGTGTGACGGTATCGATTGTTTATTACTCGGAGTAGAAAACTGATGAAACCCTATGCGACCTTGCCCCCCCTGTTCTCCGTCCGCCGTGCATTACTTGCCGGCGCGTTCGCCATTGCAGGCATCACCCTGTTGCAGGGCTGCATTCCTGTCATGTTCGCCGGCGTCGGGGCCGGTGCGTTGATGGTGTCCGACCGCCGTACCACAGGGACGTATGTCGACGATGAAGCCATCGAACAGAAAGCCTCCAATCTCATAAGCCAAAACTTTGGCACCGCTAACCACGTCAACGTAACCTCCTACAACCGCAATGTACTACTCACTGGCGAAGTACAGGACGAACAGGTGAAGGCCGAGGTGCAACGTCTTACAGGCACGGTTGCGAACGTAAACGCCGTGGTCAACGAATTGAACGTGGGTCCCCCATCATCGTTTTCGTCCCGCACCAGCGACACTGTCATCACTGGCCGTGTAAAGGCACGGTTTCTCAACAACGGGGTTTTCTCGCCGAATCACATCAAGATCGTCACCGAGGCGGGCGTCGTTTTCCTGCTCGGGGTCGTGACCCACGCCGAGGCTGAAAAGGCGACAGAAATCGCCAGCACCAGTGACAGCAGCGTCAAGAGGGTCGTGAGGGTATTCGAATATATCAGTGAAAAAGACGCCAAAACCCGTGAGTCCCGCGACGACACCAACACCGATAGTAATTCTCCGCCCGAAGCGCCTTGAGCTAGGGATGGTCTGAATAAGTCGAGCGGTAAGTGTGCGCTGCGGATCGGGATGGGATGCAAGGCGCAAACCACAGCCATAGCCGTCGCTATGGCGAGGATTTGCAACGCCGCAGACCGCCCG